>Ga0116192_1000872_pt1 | contig 21954 bp, 18 predicted proteins | sample AD_UKC113_MetaG_FD_89876 | JGI IMG/M metagenome (GOLD analysis project Ga0116192, IMG submission 89876) | Active sludge microbial communities of municipal wastewater-treating anaerobic digesters from Hong Kong - AD_UKC113_MetaG | ecosystem: Engineered > Bioreactor > Anaerobic > Digestate... | reverse complement strand
TCAAATGTACGAATGGGCATTACAACTCATTAAAAATGGGAAAGCGTACGTTTGCGACTTAAGTCCAGAAGAAGTAAGTCAAACGAGGGGCACACTGACAGAACCGGGGATCGAAAGTCCTTATCGGTACCGAAGTATCGAAGAGAATCTCGACCTTTTTGAAAGGATGAGAAAGGGCGAGTTTCCGACTGGTTCAAAAACACTGCGCGCAAAAATAGATATGGCATCTCCAAATCTCAATCTTCGCGATCCTGTAATGTATCGTATTATTCACGAACCGCATCATAGACAAGGATCAAAGTGGTGCATCTATCCAACGTACGATTGGGCTCATGGATTGGAAGATTCTATCGAAGGCATAACGCACTCGATCTGCACATTGGAATTCGAAAATCACCGGCCGCTCTACGATTGGTTTCTCGATGAACTTGGCATTTACCATCCACAACAAATAGAATTTGCGCGATTGAATCTTACCTACACTGTCCTGAGCAAACGGAAATTGCTTCAACTTGTACAGGAAAATTACGTAAGCGGTTGGGATGACCCACGAATGCCAACCATCGCTGGACTTCGACGACGAGGCTACACTCCAAGTGCAATCAAAACATTCTGCGATAAAATTGGCGTCTCGAAGAAAGATAGTTTAATTGATGTCGCACTCCTTGAATGGTGTATTCGAGATGAATTGAATAAAATTGCCCAACGTGCAATGGCGGTAATTCATCCTCTGAAAGTTGTTATCCTCAATTATCCTGAGGGGAAGACTGAAATGCTGCCGGCTATCAATAATCCTGAAGATGAATCTGCCGGCGCAAGAACGATTCCTTTTTCGAGAGAACTCTATATTGAATCCGATGATTTTCGCGAAACACCACCGCCAAAGTACTACCGACTCTATCCGGGAAACGAGGTACGTTTACGGTACGCATACATTATCAAATGCGAAAAGGCTATCAAGGATAGCAATGGAAATATCGTCGAAATCCATTGCACGTACGATCCAGAGACAAAAAGTGGAACACCAACGGCAAATCGAAAAGTCAAATCAACAATCCATTGGGTTTCCGCTCCTCATGCTGTTGATGCTGAAGTTCGCCTCTATGATCGTCTCTTCCTGAATGAAAATCCCGATGAAGTGGAAGAAGGGAAAGATTTTCTTTCCAATCTCAATCCAAATTCATTAGAATCGCTCACGAAGTGCAAACTCGAGCCAATGTTGAAATCGGCAAAGCTGGGCGATAGATTTCAATTCGAGCGGCTTGGATATTTTTGTGTCGACAGTAAAGATTCCTCTCCAGAAAATCCAGTTTTCAATCGAATTGTTACGTTAAAAGACACGTGGGCTAAAATCGAGCAGAGGATGCACAACAAGTAAATTTGACGGATTTATCAGCCTGATGAAGCACAAACAACTGTAAACCACGTGTGTTCACTCGTGAAAAGAATGCCTATTGCCTCAATATGTTCTTCATACTATTCGAAGATTTACGCAAGGCGGTCGCTGAGGTGAACGGCAGCACATATCAAAGCCACAGTTCCTCAAATGCCATAATCGCTCGGGGCTTTCAATAATTCTTACTTTCTTTTGAAAGGAAAAGCTCAATTTAAAAGTTTACCAGAATATGTCGCTTCTCGTAAAAATCTGCTATGATTTTTGCCGCTTCTGCAGGGTCATCGGTTAAATGAAAGAGTTCTAAATCCTTTTCAGCGATCATTCCTTCGGTCAAAAGTTTGGATTTGATCCAATCAACAAGTCCGCCCCAATACTCGCGCCCAATCAGGATAATCGGAAATTGAGAGGTTTTTTTTGTTTGTACCAGCGTTAAGGCTTCAAATAATTCATCCAGCGTTCCAAAGCCGCCGGGAAGCACAATAAAACCATGCGCATATTTTACAAACATAACTTTCCTGACAAAGAAGTGTCGAAAGACCTGTAAACGTCCTCGATCTATATAAGGATTCGGTTTTTCCTCTGTCTGTAATTCTATGGCAACGCCAACAGATTCACCGCCCTGTTCCTGTGCGCCTTTATTTGCAGCTTCCATACTTCCGGGTCCACCGCCCGTTAAAATATTGAAGCCGCGTTTCACCAATTCCTTTGCAACTTGAGTAGCAAGTTCATAGTATGCGCTTCCAGGTTTTACTCGCGCCGAACCAAAAATCGAAACAAGTTTCCGCTGTCTGGACATAAGGGTAAAACCTTCAACAAATTCTGCCATAATTCTGAACACACGCCAGATATCCTGCTGTGTCAACATCAATTCACGAAGTCGTTCATCTTGAATTTCATCATAATCACTTCGATTGAAATAACCGTTCCCGTTTCCATTTCCGTTTTGCATAATCTTTACTCCATTACTTTAATTTTTTTACAATAATTTTCCCTGCTGCTTGGACCTCTTCCATGGTTACATCTCTATGTGCAACAGCTCGCAAGTTTTTTCTCCCCATCACAGAGAGAAGGACTCCTTCCTTTTTTAACTCCTCAGCAAATTCTGGCGCAGTATGGTGTGGATCAACAACTTCCATTGCAAGGATATTAGTTTGCACAGTCGCTGGATCAATTTTGATTGAACGTAGCGCACCGAGTTCATTTGCAAGCCATCGAATTTTTTCATGATCCTCTGCAAGAGAATCTATATTATGTTCAAGAGCATAGAGCGCCGCCGCAGCCAGAATGCCAGCCTGACGCATTCCACCGCCAAAAATTTTTCTAAAGATGCGCGCTCGCTCGATAACATCTTTCGTACTAACCAACGCCGAACCAATCGGCGCACCTAACCCTTTTGAAAAACATACCGTCACGCTGTCTGCGTTCGATGCATAATCTTTTACAGAAATACCAGTTGCAACCGAAGCATTCCATAGTCTAGCGCCATCCATATGCACTCGCATATTATTCTTCGATGCAACTTCATAGATTTGTCTCAATGTATCGATCGGATAGATAGTTCCACCAGCTTTATTATGTGTATTTTCAACGCATACCAACGTTGTCTTTGGATTGTAATACACCGGCAACGGAATTGCATCCACAATTTGCTCCGGCGACAATATTCCATATTTCCCTTCCAACGGACGCAACTGAACATTCGATAACACCGCCGCAGCGGCAGTCTCAGAGTTATAGATATGGCACTGAGATTCTACAATGACCTCATCTCCAGGATTTGTTTGCGATTTTACTGCAAGTTGATTTGCCATCACCCCACTCGGAGTATAGAGTGCAGCTTCTTTTCCAAGCAATTCTGCAACGGTATCCTGCAATTTGTTCACAGTCGGGTCTTCACCGTAGACGTCATCGCCGACTTCAGCGGCTGCCATTACAGCGCGCATTTCCGGCGAAGGTCTGGTAATCGTATCACTTCGTAAATCAATATACTTCATTTATCCACCTCTATGTTGACGAACATTTGTGAAGATAGTAAAAATTAAAATAACCAGTCCTCCAAAAAGACAAATTTGAGCAAAAATATCTCCGTGCTGAACGTAAAAAGTTACATTTGTTTCTGGTTTAATATGTGCAATAAAAGCATCTTGTTCATACAGATGAGTTTTATATCTTACGACTCCTGTCGGATCGACAACGAGCGATATTCCCCCATTTGCTGCCTGCACAATCCAGCGCCGTGTTTCGACAGCACGCAGCGATGCGTACGATGCGTGTTGATATGCGCCTGATGTATTTCCCCACCAGCTATCATTTGTTATAACAATCAGAAAGTTCGCGCCACGACGAACAAATTCACGAGCAAAGTTTGGAAATACAGACTCATAGCAAATCATTCCACCAAATTTCACTCGCATGGAATCATGGACAGAAAGTTCAAACACTACCGTATCAGTTCCTTTTCCCCAACTTGAAATTCCAACATTCCATTTCAACGGCTCGATCAAAAAGCGAAACGTTTCCGCATAAGGAATGCGTTCCGCAAATGGTACAAGTATAATTTTTTGATATACTTTTTCAATTCTTCCATTTGAATCAAAAAGCGCCGTCGAGTTGTACGACTCAACAAACAGATTACTCTTACCAATTTGATCGGCTGTAACAGGAGCTTCTGTTGAATCAAAAACCCGATACGTCGGCAATCCGGTAATTAACGGTACATTGAACGAATCAATTGAACTTTGAATCTTTTGAAGTAGTGCAGAATAACGTGGCGAGAAAATGTAGACCGGAATTGCCGTTTCAGGCCATATAATAAGATCGGGATGATAGAATGAAAGCAATTCTGTCTTCTGAAGATGGATGTGCACTTGTTCTTCAGGCGATTGAATCTCCCCATCCCACTTTTGCCACGGATCGATATTCGCTTGAACAATTCCGACTGAAATAGGTAAAGCAGAATTATCCTTGTATGAATTTTTTACGACACTTCCGTAGACTAGCGGACCAAAGAATAGGACAATGAGTATTGAAATAAGAATGGTAGTTTGAGGTGAAAAAAATTTCCTTTCATTAAGAATAATTCGTGTAATTTCAAATACAATACAATTGAATGCGAGAATAATAAATGAAAGTCCATAGACCGATGTAAATTCGAGAATTTGAATGCGCGCCGTATCATACGCTTGACTATTTCCCAGTTGAATCCACGGAAATGCATATTCTCCAAGTGAATGGAGATACTCAAAACTAACCCACAAAAGACAAAATGCAATATAGCCTGCCATTCGACCGGCTTTCTTACGAACCCACAAAGCTGCCCATACAAATGGAAGATAGAAAATAGGATGGATGAACAACAGCAAACCGCCAGCTACCATCATCCAGATATCTTTCCCCACGACAAAGCCACCGACCCAATAGAGTGTTGAGCAATGGAAAACGAAAAGAAAAATGTACGTGTACCACAGACGTGTTCCATTTTTATCTACTCCTTCATAAATCCAGAAAAGCGGGAAAAAGGCAATGTAAGCAAGCGAGTATAATGGCGATGGCGGAAAAGAACATCCTAAAAGTAACCCGCCAATTCCTGCAATGAGATAGTATCGGATACGATTATTTTTCACAGAAACACTCATTGCTTTCACTGTGTATTGATATGTGTTTGATACTTCCGAACTTTATAAACTGTTATAAGCCGCTCAAAAAGAAGATAGAGCACAATCACTATACTACCGCAAGCCATACCTACAATTGCCCCACCAATCACATCGAGTGGATAGTGAACGCCAACATAAATACGAGAAAAAGCAACCAACGTAGCAAAAGACCAAAACCACCAGCGATACCGCGGAATACAGTACGCTAGTACTAAAGCTCCTGCAAAATTATTGGCGGCATGAGATGAAGGAAAAGAGAAACCGCCTCCGCATCCAACGAGTAAATGCACATCCTGAAGAACATGGCATGGTCGAGGGCGGGAAAAAAGAAATTTTAGCACAAAACTGTTCAATTGATCACTGAATGCCACGGCAAGAACGAGAAGAATTGCACCTAAACGCACATTCGATTTACCACGAATAATCATCAATGCCAAGATAACAAACGCCGCAACGATTATCACCCGATAATGATTGAGATCGGTAATAATCGGCATCAAAAAATCGAAGAACCAATTTTGAAGTGAATGATTGATAAAGTAGAATGCTTGAGTATCAAAACTTAAGAGTGTATTGAGAAATTCATTCATTGTTTTTTTGTAGATTTACTATTTTTCCGTTTTCGGTACATCTGATAAAGGATGACAACAACCAATACGAGTACAATAATAGCGGTAATTACTTTGCCATATAAATCGAGATAAATCGTAATATCTTGCCAATGTTCACCAAGAGAATATCCAAAATACAACAACAGCACGTCCCATACTACCGAACTTAAGAATGACAAAATCAATGTCGGGATATACTTTAAGTGGGACATTCCAGCAAAAAAGGCAACGACAGCCCGAGTGCCAGATAAAAAGCGATTAGCAATAACAACGCCATATCCATATCGCGCAAACCAACCTTCTACGACATGCACTTTATCAAGCGGCAGAAATTTTATTTTACCTTGTTCAATAACTTTAATGTCGAGCCATTTTCCAATTTGGTACATTGTTAAAAAACCTAATGTACTTCCAATTGAGGCTGTAAGAAGAGCAATAACAAAATTTATTCTCCCAAAAATAATAAGCGCGCCAGAGGCTGCAACGACCACATCACTTGGAAATGGCGGAAAAATATTTTCAATATACGCTATCGAAGCGATAGCAGCATATACCCAGATTGGGTCTAACATTCTAATCTGCTCAGCAAGAGTCTCCAAAGAAGCATTCCTTCGTATTACAATGAGGTGGCCTTAGGGAAAAGAAAAACGGTAGCAAATGCGGCACATCCTTCTTGACGGCCAATACATCCAATTCGCTCATTTGTTGTGGCTTTAATTGATATTTTTGAACTATCAATATGCAGTGTTGTTGCAATTTTTTTTCTCATAGGTTCAATATATGGAGCAAGTTTTGGTGTTTCAAGAATAATTACAGAATCGATATTGCCGATGGAATATCCATTTTCGTGTACAGATTCTTGTACTTTTTTTAGCAATTTAAGACTGGAAATATTTTTGTATGCATTGTCAGTATCGGGAAAATGTTGTCCAATATCTCCCAGAGCTAGCGCACCAAATAACGCATCGCAAATAGCATGGAGTAAGACATCCGCATCGGAGTGACCTAAAAGTCCTTTTGCAGAAGGAATGCGCACACCGCCTAGTACAAGTTTTCTCCCGGCAGCAAGCTGATGGATATCGTACCCAATTCCCACCCGAGGGACATTAACCTGACCTGAAGTATTTTGCTGTATTTTTTTTGATATCATCGAATTTCAAATGTTCGGAAAGAACCTGAATAATTTCCCCATTGGACTTGAACATCTTCGATATGAGCCATCCGAGGACCAACTTTTACAATTTTAATCAATTCTTCTATAGCTCCTCTTTCTCCTTCAACTACAATTTCTACATCACCATTAAAAAGGTTTCGAGCATATCCAACTAAACGCAATTGATTCGCGTGGCTCGCAACAAAATAACGGAATCCCACGCCTTGAACCATCCCCTTAACAAGTATGTGTGCTCGAACCTCCATAACGATATAAAAATAGAATGTGATTTCATCATTAGCAATAAAAACAACAAGAGGACGACTAAGATGCCGTCCTCTTAATTTTCGTGCCCGGAGCGAGACTTGAACTCGCATGCCCTTTCGGGCGCCGCCCCCTCAAGACGGTGTGTCTGCCAGTTCCACCATCCGGGCATCGTGAGCGTGGATGGAATCGAACCATCGACCCTCTGCTTAAAAGGCAGATGCTCTACCGCTGAGCTACACGCTCAACCATTGTTCGTAATTTCAAGCGTTGTAATATAGCAAACTCTTCCCCGAATTTCAACGAGTTTGATTTTCTACTGAGGGAGAGGCTTTTTGCGTAGGATCCTTTTTCCTGTAAATAATCCCTATTGGAATTATAACACAGTACCCAAGAACAAGCAGAATTGGCGCGACAACTAATGGAAGTGTGCCATCCCAAGGACTTTGAGAAAGCGCAATGTAACCGAGTGTAATAACCACTAATCCAATCAAAAGAATTATGTAGTTTTCCTTTGTAAAAGGAAGGACATTCTGAGTAGTTTTATTTGATAAATGGTTTTTATTGACTTTCGCCATATTGATACTCCAAATTTTTCATCGAAAAACTCAACTTTAAGGAAATCTGCTGAGTTTAGAAAGTAATCACTGTAATTTTATTAAACTTTTGTGGTTTTTAATATATCGTATTTTCCTTGAATGTCAAGCTAATGGTAGTGCATTGGATTTAATTTTCCATCTGCCAAACGAAGAACTCGATGAGCTCGACGAGTAAGATCCATATTATGAGTTGCAATAAGAAATGTTACACCCAGTTCAGTACAAAGAGTCATCAAGAGTTCATGCAACTTCATACTTTGCTCTTCATCTAAATTTCCAGAAGGTTCATCGGCAAGAACTAAAGCTGGATTGTTCATCAAGGCACGCGCAACAGCAACGCGCTGTTGTTCTCCTCCCGAGAGTTCATTTGGCATATGGTGCATACGGTTCGTGAGTCCTACTCTACTCAATAATAACTCAGCTCGATTTTTCACTTCGTAAAGTGTGCGTCCTGAAATAAGAGCTGGCATGGCAACATTTTCTATTGCCGAGAATTCTGGTAATAAATGATGAAATTGAAATACAAAACCAATGGATTGATTCCGAAAAGAAGCCAATTGCTCATCCGTCAGCCTTGAAAATTCTTTTTCATAAAATTGAATTGTTCCACTTGTCGGTCTATCAAGTCCACCTAAAATATGAAGCAATGTGCTTTTTCCCGAGCCGGAAGGTCCAACGACAACGACGAATTCTCCCTTCCGAACTTCGATATCAACACCCTTCAACACCTGCAGAGAAATATCTTTTCCTGTAATATATTCTTTCCAGATGTTGATGCCTTGTAAAATAATTGTTTTTCGACTCATTCCCATCGTAACGCCCTCTCCGGTAATAATTGTGCAGCTCGCTTTGCTGGAATTCTCGCTGCAATTGTACATAAGCCAATGGCAGCAATGCCAACAACAATAAAATCAAGAACTTTAGCCTTTACTGGAATTGCAGAAATAATGTACACAGATGGATCCAATGGAAATAAATGATATCGCTGCTGTAATACAACAAGTAAGTATCCTATTCCATATCCCAGAAGAGTGCCAATGATGCCAACCAACACTCCCTGGATAAGAAATATCTTCTCTATACTTTTATTGGTTGAACCCATCGCTTTCAGAATTCCAATATCACGTTGTTTTTGAATTACTGTCATTGTAAGAGAGCCGAGTAAATTAAACGAAGCAACAGCAATGATAAGACAGAGCACAATATAAGCTCCCCATCGTTCAAGCTCCATTACTGTGTAGAGTTCACGATGGAGATCATACCATGTGAGTATTCTGAACGATTTATCAAAATCGTTGCTTAGTTTATCCTTAACTTTTTCAGCGTCGTGAATATTTCCAAAACGAATATCGTAGCCATCAACTTTATTCTTAGCGTCGAAGAGTAATTGCGCACTATTGAAATCAACGAAAGCATAGTAGCTATCGTAATCCTTATTATCGGACTCATAAATTCCAACGATATGATATTTCCGGATGAGCGGCAGCCCTAACTGAAGCGTTGCCATTTCAGCGCCCGAAGGACTAATAAGAGCAATTGTATCACCGACAACAACTCCAAGCCTATCCGCCAAAACCATACCAATAATAATTCCGTTTCTGTTCATTTGTAACTCGCTGGTACCTAGAACAATTTTATTGGGAAGCCCAGAGACACTTTTCAACCGAGCTGGGTCAACCCCCTTAATATTAATAACTCGATTAGCATTTCTGGCTACAATCAATGATTTTCCCGCAATAAAAGGTGAATAGGATGCTTGCGGTTCAAGGGACCGAATTTTTTGAAGTATAGAAATATAAGCTGTGGTATCTGCGCGTTCTATGGATTCGACTCGGAGATGCGGATCGAAATCCATTAACAGTGACGTTACTAAATCACCAAAACCATTGTACACCGATAGAACAACAATAAGCGCTGCAACTCCAATAGTTACACCAACAATTGAAATTGTCGAAATGATATTAACAAAGCGAACTCCTTTTCGCTTCAATAAATATCGCAGCGCTATGTAACGTTCGAAAGCCATTAGTAGAACCGAAGGAGTCTGATTGGGTCGAGTTGGGCAGCAGCGCGAGCTGGAAGCAATGAAGCAACATAACTCATCGCGATTGCAATACTGCTTACAAGGAAAAAATTCCAAAAAGATAAATCAATTGGAACATGAGTCATAAAATAGATGCCCGCTGGAAGCGGAAAAAATTTATACCGCACTTCCAGCCAACAAAGAATAAATGCAAGCGCATTTCCAAGAATCGTCCCAATGACGCCGATGTGTAAGCCCTCGATGACAAATAATCTTATAATATCTTTCTGTGTCATTCCAAGAGCTTTTAGTACACCAATTTGTCTCGATTTTTCCATTACCATCATCAAGAGAGTTCCAATAACGTTCACGGTGGCGACAATAATAATTAATCCAAGGATAATAGGGACTGGTTTTTTTTGCAGTTCGATCCACGTAAAAAGATTCCGATACATTTGAAACATAGTTTTGGCATAGTACGGGTAACCAAGATATTCTGGAATTTGAAGCGAGAGCGCGTCTAACTTCCGTATATCATCAACAAGAATATCGTATCCCGAGACACAAGGACCAACCTGAAACAACCTTTGCGCATTTCGTAGATGAATATAGACGAAACTTTCATCGTAATCTGCCATGCCGGTTTCGTACAAACCGCATACTCTAAATTGCATAAATCGAGATTGTGTAGGAGAGAGAGAGTTTCCGCCGAGAGCATACACCAGCACTCGATCGCCAATCGTAACTTCCAATTTATCTGCCAAACGTTTTCCAAGAATAATATTTTGAATTCCTTCTTTCTTTTCCTGGAGATCGTATGTTCCTTGAATGAGACGGCGTCTCGCAGCAGAAATATCATTTGCTGGATCAACGCCTTTAATAAGCACTCCCTCGATATTTTTTGCAGACCGAATCATTCCTTCTCGCTGAAGGTACGGCGCCATCTCCGTTACTTCAGGAAACTGCGCCATTACTTTATGCACAATCTCTTCGGGCTCCGATAACATTTGATTCTGAAATGCAAACAATTGCATGTGAGATGTAAAGCTAACGACATTATCTTTGATAGTTTTTTCAAATCCATCGAGAATAGAAAGCGTAATAATCAAACTAGCAACGCCAAGCATCACTCCAATAATAGCAATGAACGTAATAAATGAAATAAATCCCTTATTGTGAGCGGATGTAAGATATCGGTAAGCAATTTGTCGGGCAAGAGAATATGGGTGTCGTTTCTTTTTCAAGGTATACAAAGGCGCTATTTAGAGACAGATTCCAATAAATAAGTTTTGATAAACACATCAATTTCACCGTCCATGACAGCTTGAACGTCGGATATCTCAACATTCGTACGATGATCTTTCACTAATTGGTACGGCTGAAATGTGTAGGAGCGAATTTGGCTCCCCCATTCGATCTTCTTCTTTGTACTTTCAAGAGCATCCAATCGGGCTTCTTCTTCCTCACGCTTCAGTTGATAGAGTCGGGATTTCAACATCTTCATTGCACGCTCTCGATTCTGAAACTGCGAGCGTTCCTGCTGACAAGCAACGACAATTCCTGAAGGAATATGGGTAATGCGCACAGCTGTTTCAACTTTATTGACGTTTTGACCTCCTTTGCCTCCAGAACGATAGGTATCAATTTTAAGATCGGCAGGATTGATTTCGATTTCATAATCATCTTCAACTTCAGGATAAACAAAAACAGATGCAAAAGATGTATGACGACGCGCATTCGCATCGAAAGGAGAAATACGCACAAGGCGATGAACGCCGATTTCTGCCTTCAAATAGCCATAGGCATACTTGCCGATAATTTCAACGGTTGCACTCTTAATTCCTGCTCCATCCCCTTCCAGCATATCGGCAAGATAAACCTTGTACCCTTTTCGTTCGCTCCATCGTGTATACATCCGAAGAAGCATTTCAGCCCAATCCTGCGCTTCTGTTCCACCAGCGCCAGAATGGATTGTGAGAATGGCATTTTTCTCATCATCAGCGCCATTGAGCATATTCCGAAGCTCTAAATCAGAAATAGCTCCTGTAAGCCTCTCGATATCTTTTTGGATTTCGGATTCCAAGCCTTCTTCCTGAGATTCTTCGGCAAGTTCAATAAGTGAAGCAGTGTCGTTAGAAAGCTGGCGTAACTCGTTCCATGAATCGATCCAGTCTTTGAGTTCGTTGATTTGTTGAATTACTTTTTGCGCTTCTGCAGAATCATCCCAAAAACCATTTTCCATTGTTTTTGCCTGAAGCGCTACTACCTCTTGCTCTTTTCCATCAACGTCAAAGATGCCTCCGCAATTCATCTAAGCGTTTCTGTTCTTTTTCGAGTTGGCTTTTCAATTCACTATAGAGCATTCTTTCCTCTTATACAATTCGAATATGGAGTTCTTGCAGTTGTTTTAATTCAACAGGAGACGGCGCATCATCCATTAATGATAAGCCGCTTGCCGTTTTTGGAAATGCAATGACATCGCGTATTGATTTGCTCTTTGTCATGAGCATAAGAATCCGATCCATGCCAAAAGCAATTCCACCATGCGGCGGCGCGCCAAATTTCAATGCTTCCAGTAAAAATCCAAATTTTGCTTTTGCTTCATCATCTTTTATTCCAAGGATTGAGAACATTCTCGATTGAAACTCGGAAGTATGATTCCGAATACTCCCACCGCCAATTTCATTCCCATTCAAAACAATGTCGTATGCGCGCGCTCGAACCTTCAATGGCTCTGAATCAAGAAACGCAACATCTTCTGGTTTCGGCGACGTAAACGGATGATGAACAGCAACCAAACGTTTCTCTTCTTCACTATATTCTAAGAGTGGAAAATCCACAACCCACAGAAATTTCCATTCATCCTCTTGAATCAAGTTATGACGATTTGCCATTTCAAGCCGGAGAGTACCAAGAATGGTAAGCGCTTTTTGCCAGGCGCCAGAGACAATCAAAATCAGATCGCCGATTTCGGCATTTGCTCGTTTGACAATAGCGGCAATTTCATCCTGCGTCAAGAATTTTTCAGATGAGCATTCGTTTTTATCGGGCTGAACTTTGATGTACACAAGTCCGCCAGCGCCTAAAGATTTCACATAGTTTGTCAATCCATCCAACTGATTTCGTGTATAATTCCCCAGTCCTTTGAATGTAATTCCTGCAACGATGCCGCCTCTCTTAATTGTATCGCTAAACACTTTGAAGTTCGACTGAACGAGCAAATCTGTAAACTGTGTAATTGTTGCATCGAAGCGAAGGTCGGGCTTGTCGCTGCCATATTTCTCCATCGCTTCTCGATAACTAAGGCGAAGAAATGGAGTTGCAATTTCAACACCGAGCGTTTGACGAAAAAGACTTTGAATGAATCCTTCTGCAATTGTCATCACATCATTCTCATCCACAAAAGACATTTCCACATCAACCTGCGTGAATTCAGGTTGACGATCGGCACGAAGATCTTCATCTCTGAAACATTTTACGATCTGGAAATATCGTTCGAACCCAGCCACCATAAGAATCTGTTTATAGGTTTGCGGAGATTGCGGAAGCGCGTAAAATTTTCCTTTATGGAGACGACTCGGCACAAGGAAATCTCGCGCGCCTTCTGGAGTGCTTTTCATAAGTACTGGCGTTTCAATTTCGATAAAATTGTTCTGATCAAAATATTGTCGTGTTACTTGAAAGGCTCTGTGTCTCAAAAGAAGATTGCGTTGCATTGTCTGCCTGCGTAAATCGAGATAGCGATACCGCAATCGAACATCTTCACTAACATTGATACTATCTTCAATGGGAAATGGCGGAGTTTCAGCTTTGTTAAGAATCGTAAGTTGCAAGCCATTTACTTCTATCTCACCCGTCTCAAGCGCAGGGTTAATCATATCAGATGGGCGCTCGATGACTTCCCCGTATACAGCGATGACATACTCCGAACGAAGAGTTTTTGATAGTTCATAGGTTTCATTGTGAAGTTGAGGCGCAAACACAATCTGCGTCTTTCCATATCGGTCTCGCAAATCAATGAAAATAACGCCGCCATGGTCACGGCTTGTATCTACCCAACCAATAAGCGTTACCGTGCATCCAATATGATGTTTCCGTAATTCACCGCACGTATGTGTACGTTTTGGAAATGTTTCCAATAGTTTTTATCCTTTCTTATTGAGAAAAAAAAATGCGAGAATGTACCACAACAACAAGAGATCCTCGCATTCTTTTTTTGACTTCAATTAAAATGTCGGGAAATTTTTTCGACAAGCGTACTTTTAGGAACAGCGCCAACAAACTGATCGACAACAGCGCCATTTTTGAAAATGAGGAGCGTTGGAATACTACGAATTCCATACTGCATTGCAATTTGTTGTTGTTGGTCAACGTTCACCTTCCCAACTTTTAGCTTGCCCATATATTCCTTGGCTATCTCATCAACAACTGGAGCAATCGATTTACAGGGACCGCACCACGGCGCCCAAAAATCCACTAAAATAGGAAGCGGCGAGTCTAAAACCTCATTCTTGAAATTTTCTTGTGTCAGTTCAACCGAAGCCATATCGTAGAGCCTTTCTCGTCAAACATTACCCTTGTAATCGAATCGAATTTTCACCAAACAATGCCTTCGCTTCATCGGTAAATTCAGGTGAAGGGTTTACGAAATATTTTTTACTAAAATATATCGAATTGTCTTTAAAGTTTCCACTTTGTGTATTGAAGTACAAGCGACATTTTCCACTATGCTTTTGAACCAACGTTTCAAATTCGTGCATTGATTCTACTGTAACAGCATCCAAATCAATTATGACCAAAATCTCCTTAGTAAATTTCTTCCGAACATCATCTATCGGAATTACCTCATTGACAATGACTTTAATTGCTTCTTCACTGCCATCATTTTTTCCAATAAGCATGACAATAGAACCGGGATGAAGAAGGTCAATGTATTTTTGATATACATCGGCAAACACAGTACAATCTGCTTTCCCGGTAAAATCCTCTATCGTTACAAAAGCCATCGTTCTCCCACGTTTGTCGATTGTTTTTTTCACATCGGTAATTATACCACATACTCGTACGGTGGAATTTGTAGCCACTGATTCAGCATCGCCAAGTCGAGCCGTCGCTAAGCCGTCAATTTCATCACGATATTTCAGTAAAGGGTGACCTGAAACATAAAAGCCAAGCACAGATTTTTCTTTTTCAAGAATTTCCATTTGCGACCATGGTGTAGTTTCTTTTAGTTTGGGACGAATCATTGATTTTGCTAAACCGCCTTCAAACAAACTTGACTGACCTTTCTGGATTTGTTCCTGGACATGTTGTCCATAACTTATAATCGATTCAAGAGAAACAAATAACTGAGCACGATTGTTATGGAGCGAATCGAACGCTCCCGCTAAAATTAGACTTTCGATTGTTTTCTTATTCACAAGTCGTAAATCAACTCTGGCACAAAAATCAAAAATATCGTGAAACTTTCCATGCTCAGAACGTGCATGGACTATGCTCTCGACCGCATTCACTCCAACATTTTTAATTGCACTCAATCCAAAACGAATTCCATTCTCCGTAACTCCAAAATGAACATCGCTCTCATTCACATCAGGTGGAAGCACATGGATTCCCATCTTCCGACATTCATCAATGAGAATAACAATCCTATCTGTATCATCCATTTCACTTGTCAGAGTTGCAGCCATATATTCTGCTGGATAATACGCTTTGAGATATCCAGTCTGGTACGCAAGAACAGAATAAGCAACACTATGGGATTTGTTGAATCCATAGGATGCAAATTTTTCAATCAAGTCAAAAATTTCAGCGGCGATCTTTTCATCAATTCCATTATGAACTGCGCTTTGAGTAAACTCGGCTTTTTGTTTTGCCATCAATGCTTTGTCTTTTTTCCCCATTGCACGACGGAGTAAATCTGCTTGGGCAAGACTCAGCCCTGCAATTTCGCTTGCAATTCTCATCACCTGTTCCTGATACACAATGACGCCGTACGTTTCACGCAGAATTGGCTCCAGTTTTGGATGGAGATAAATGATTTTTTGCTTTCCAAGTTTTCGATCGATAAAATCTGGAATATTTTCCATTGGTCCAGGACGATAGAGAGCATTCATTGCAACGAGATCGTAAATTGTAGTGGGATGTAATTTCCGCAAGTACTCCTTCATTCCCGAACTTTCAAACTGAAATATTGCAATTGTTTGTCCTCGTGAGAATAATTCAAATGTCTTTGGATCATTATCAGGAATTTTGGTTAAATCGATCGAAACGCCGTGCTGCTGAGCGATCAAGTCGAGAGCATTATCAATAACGGTGAGCGTTCGTAATCCAAGAAAATCCATTTTCAGTAACCCGGCATCTTCTAAATCTTTCATATTGTACTGGGTTACAAGATCGCTTTGTGGAGTTTTATACATAGGAACGAATTCACTAATATCCCCCGGTGCAATGACAACTCCAGCAGCATGGGTAGAAACATTCCGGTTCATCCCTTCCAACACCTGAGCAGCATCAATGAGAAGACGAATCTTTTCATCCTGGCTTTCCTTTACCCATTTGAGTTCTGGAATTGTATTCAATGCCTCCGCAATTGTAATGACCTTTCCCTGAACTTGAGGAATCTGTTTTGTTATTGGATCAATAGTACTCAACGGAATACCAAGCACTCTGGCAACATCCTTGAGAGCAGCTCGAGATGATAAAGTACCGAACGTTACTATTTGAGCTACCGATTTTTCTCCATACTTCTTCTTTACATAGTCGATCACTAATCCACGCTTATTATCGGAAAAGTCAATGTCAATATCAGGCATGGAAACACGATCGGGATTCAGAAATCGTTCAAAGAGCAAATCGTAACGCAATGGATCAATATCTGTAATTCGAAGAGCATAGGAAACTACACTCCCCGCAGCGCTTCCCCTTCCAGGACCAACACGAACGCCCATAGATCGTGCAGCTTGAATAAAATCATGGACGATGAGAAAGTACCCGGCATATCCCATCTTCTCTATCACTTGAATTTCATGACGAACACGCTCTTCAATTTCTGGCGTCACAGGAGAGTATCGTTCTGGAAGCCCTTGCCAAACCAATTTTTCAAAGTATTCTTCAGTTGATTTTACTCCAGCATCTTCCGGAATTGGAAATGCGGGCATGTGATTCTTTTTTAATTCGAACGTTACATTGCATTTATCGGCAATTTCCAGCGTTGTTTCCAAAGATTCTGGCAAATCGTGAAAGAGCGATTCCATCTCCTTTGAAGACTTGAAGTAGAGCTGATCAGACTGATATCGCAACTTCATATAATCTGGCGTAAAGGTGCTCGTTGCCTCAGGAATGTGAAGCATAATATTGTGTGGAATTGCATGCTCACGCTTTATATAATGACAATCGTTTGTAGCAACAATTTTGATACCTAACTTTTTTGCAAGTTCTGGTAATTTCGTTCGTAAAAGTTTCTCTTGCTGAATTCCATGGTCCTGGACTTCAAGATAAAAGTCCTCCCCAAAAATTTCACGACATCGCGTTGCAAGCTCGTACGCCTCCTTTTCCTTTCCGGCGATCAATTGCGCATTCACAATACCACTCTGACATGCCGATGTTGCAATGAGCCCTTGATGATACTGTTGTAATAATTCAAAGTCGATGCGCGGTTTATAGTAGAAACCTTCCGTATGACCTAAGGTCGAAAGTTTCATGAGATTTTTATATCCATCAGCATCTTTTGCTAAAAGAATAATATGATTATAATTTCTGCCTTCTCCTTTCTCGGAGTTTCCCTGACCTCGTTCAAAACGATTACCATTCGTAACGATATATGCTTCAAAACCAATGATCGGTTTAATACCAGCTTTTGTTGCACGCTTGTAAAATTCTATAGCGCCAAAAAGTACGCCATGATCGGTAAGCGCAACCGCTTCCATGGAATTCTCAACTGCTGCACGCACAATTGCTTCAACAGTAGCGGCGCCATCGAGAAGACTATAATGAGAATGATTATGAAGATGAATAAACTTCGACATTTTTCGTTCCACTAAAAATAAAATAAGCGACACAAAACAATTGTCAAGTGTCGCTCGAACTTTTCTATAAAAAATTTATAGCATAGCTATATTACATAGCATTCAATATTGACTGAAGCGATGTGAGAACTTCGTTCTTACTTACCGAGATTCTTTCTCCGGTGCGGCGATTTTTAATTTCAACCTGACCTTGCTTCAATCCTTTCTCACCAACAATTACCTGCACTGGCATGCCAAGTAAATCCGCATCCTTAAATTTGAAGCCAGGCGAAACACCGTCGCGATCATCATACAATGTTTCGATGTTTTTCTGCCAGCATTGAGCATAGAGCTCGTCACAGAATTCTTTTGTTTCCTGATGTTTAATATTCAATGCAATGATATGAACAAGGTACGGCGCCAATGCTTTATTCCAGATAATTCCATCCTTATCATTATTCTGTTCGATATAACACGCAAGAATTCGCTCGATTCCAATTCCGTAACTTCCCATAATAACTGGTTTAGATTTTCCATGCTCATCAAGATATGTAATATTCAGCGCATCGGAATATTTTGTACCAAGCTTGAAAATATGCCCAAGCTCAATTGAATTCGAGATTTTGAGCGAGGCGCCGCACTGTGGACATGGCTCGCCATTTTCGACAGTACGAAGATCGTAGTATCCATCAATGTGAACATCCCTGTCCAAATCAATGTTTGCAATGTGATAATCGTTCTTATTAGCGCCGCTTATCAATCCATTTGCATGAGCCAAACGCTTATCAGCAATAATTTTAAATCCTTTTAAATTGATTGGACCGATAGAGCCTGCATCAGCGCCCGTGAGAGCTTTTAATTCTTCAGGTTCGATTGGCGATATTTCTCCACCGCCTAACGCCACCGAAAGTTTTGATTCATTGAGTTGATCATTCCCTGCCATCAATATCAAAACTGGTTGACCATTATGCCAATATACCAACGATTTTGCAAAATAAGTATGGTCGAGCTTCAAAAATTCAACCAGCTCATCGATAGTTCTAACATTCGGCGTATGTATTTCCTTTAACTCGTCACTTGTTGCAAGTCGTTCTTTTGGTGGAACTGCGGAAGTTGCAATCTCCGTATTCACTGCGTATCCACATTGCTGGCAAAGCACAACAGTATCTTCGCCGTATTCAGATTCGATCATAAATTCCTGCGAGCCTGTTCCACCCATTGCGCCAGAGAATGCGCCAACTATAAAGAACTTCAATCCACAACGATTAAAAATTTTTTGATAGGCTTTTTTGTGCCTTTCATAACTTACATCTAAATCTTCCCACGTTCGGTCGAGCGAGTATGAATCTTTCATTGTAAACTGTCTTCCTCGCAAGACTCCCGAACGAGGGCGAGGCTCATTCCTGAACTTTGTCTGAATTTGGTACCACGATTGCGGTAAGTCTTTGTAAGATTGAATGTGAGAAGCCGCCAACCATCCAATGACTTCTTCATGAGTTGGCGCAAGCACAAGCTCTCGTTCTTTTATGCTAAAAATAAAATTAGGAATATTTCTCCGCCCAGTTTGTACCCAGAGAGATTCAGGATTGAGGGCAGGAAGATAAAATTCTTGAGCGCCGATAGCGTCCATTTCTTGCCGAACTATATTCATCGCCTTCATCATCGAACGCAACCCTAACGGAAGATATGCGTACACTCCAGCGGTAAGTTGACGCATAAGTCCAGCGCGAATCATAAGGCGATGGCTTGGAATAATTGCATCGGAAGGAACTTCCTTGAGTGTTGGAATAAATGCTTCGCTTAATTTCATAGTTTTTGAATTTATATTTTTTAGAATGATTTTGAACCAACTGAAAATGAATTTCCAAACTATTCACCACACAACTCATTCTAGGATGAGGTGGGAAAACGCACGGGAGTTTTGTACCCCCGAGAGGATTCGAACCTCCGACACGCGGTTTAGGAAACCGCTGCTCTATCCATCTGAGCTACGGGGGCGTCGTTTGCAATTCAAATATACGAGAACATTTTTGTTCTATCAATATTTGGACACAAACAGCTACGAAAGCTGATAGTATTCGGGAGCTCTATCGCCAAATAAATGATTCTGCGCATTCAAGGCTTTATTATCCGCAGAGGTAAGATCGACATCAGCAACATCGATTTCTTCGACATCGCTCGAGAGACGAGTAAGAACTGTACCATCAGGTGCAACTATTTCACTTTTACCAATAAATGATAGTTCTAAGTTTCCACGGCTTTCGGTTCCGATCCGATTTGCAGTAGCATTAAAAACACGATTCTCAATACAACGAGTAACCATAGCGTTTGGACCGTACGGCAACACCAAATTAGCTGGATGTGCAATAAGCTGCGCGCCCTTTAATGCAAGTGTACGAGCGCTTTCAGGAAAAATCCAATCGAAACAAATCATTATTCCAATTCTACCAAGCTCTGTCGAAAAAACCTGGAAGCCAAGATTTCCGCGTGCAAAGAAAAGTTTCTCTTTATTGAAAAGATGAATCTTCCGATATACGCCTACCAATCCTGAAGGTCCTACAAAAGCAGCAGAATTATAAACCCTAACATCCTTTTCAGGAAAGCCGTAGATAACAAAACAATTCCGATCGTATGCAAAATCAGCAATTCGCTGATATGTTTTACTTGTGATTGTTTCCGCAAGCGCCTTTACTTCATTCTCATCAATAAAATTATATCCTGTGGCAAAGAGTTCAGGAAGCACATATAAATTTGCATCCTTTTGTTCCATCAAGGCAAGCGCTTTTTCAATATTGCAGCGCACTTCTCCAAAGATTGGATTATTCTGTACGATAGCTAAGTGCATTTGAATCCCCTTATTTTTTGTATAAAAAATCCAGTAGTTTTGTAATGGTTACTTGTGCAATAGGAATATCAGATTCAACCCAAATTAAATTATTTGCATCAATAAATAGATAGTGAGCCTTTCCAAAGCCCAAAAAAAGATACACCGTTTTTTTGGCATATTCAAATTTTCGAGAATGAGTAAATGATGCATTATGCGATTCAATATCTTGCTCAATTGCATCGAATGATTTCATTGCTTCCTGCTCATTTGAGTATGATAACACGAAGATACGACTCATCCCTTCGGCAGCGCCATAATGATAGACCCTATACGATTGTGGATTGTATTGAAGAAGGTAAACCGTGCTAAATAATTTATTCGCTTCTTCTCCCTGCTGAGTTTCAAGAAGGTGAAGATTCCCAAGTTTTTCAGGAAACTTTTTACTCTGTGTCTTCACCGAAAATCTTAAAATCAAGAAGAGAAGTAAAATTACAAGAGCAAGTATTAGAACAATCCATGAAATTTGTGTTTTATTGAATTTTTTATTCACCGTGTTTCACCTTAAAATCTTTCTTCATCCAGCGGCGCGCAATCAATAAAGCAACGGGACTAATGATTGCAATAAGTCCATAGATGAGCCACATTACTTCTGTGTGCATTTGGTCAGGAGGCGTATTTGCTGGACAGTATTTCATTAGAAACCATCCTGAATATAAACTTGTAATTACTTTGGTAAGGAACCATGGAAATTGTCCGATTCCCATGTAAATTCCCGTCATATCTTTAGGAGCAATTTCCGCGACCCACTGTAAGAAACGCGGCTGCCACATCGCTTCTCCTATTGTCATAATAATGAGATATGCAAAAGCCGTATAGATCGATGGACCTAATGCAAGGAAGAAAGTTGGAGAAGCCATCACAAAGGTACCAATGATCATCATATCATAAGTATCGCTTTTCGTCGTGAGCGCCGCAACAGCAGGCGTAAGAATAAAAATTAAGATTGGATTGAAATTCACAAAGAATTCAAAATTCTCACTTACTACACCGGTAAAAGCTCTACTGAAATATTGCGGCAATGTTAGCCAATTATGAGCAAAGAGTGTCTGAACCGGAATGAGAATGAAGATGAAGAACAAAAACCGTTTATCACGAAATGGGAAATTACGAATATAAAATTTTATCTGTTCCCAGATCGGCTTCTTTTCTTCCGCTGATTCCACCGATTGATTGTTATTCCATCTACTTTTCTGAATCGCTTCGGTAACACTTTTTTTATTCAGTAATATTGCAACGACAACAATTCCAACCGCAGTTAAAAAAACATAAACCCAAAACACTCCAAGTATGCCATGGGAATGGCGAACCGGTGGAGAAATGAGTCCAGGAAGGAATCCACCTAAATTCATAAGCGCATAG
>Ga0116192_1000869_pt1 | contig 22049 bp, 17 predicted proteins | sample AD_UKC113_MetaG_FD_89876 | JGI IMG/M metagenome (GOLD analysis project Ga0116192, IMG submission 89876) | Active sludge microbial communities of municipal wastewater-treating anaerobic digesters from Hong Kong - AD_UKC113_MetaG | ecosystem: Engineered > Bioreactor > Anaerobic > Digestate... | reverse complement strand
CGAACCAAAAAAAAATCGGGCGCAAGGCCCCTCCCCGGGAATTTTGTCTCCCCCCGGGGCAAAACCTCACAAGTATAACCCGAAAACTGCCCATGGAAACCACCCAGAGGCCCCGGCACCGGAAAAAGTCGCCCCTTGCGCACCGGCTCCCCCCAAGGATCAACCCGCCCCATTCTTGGCGACACCCCTCGCCCCCGGCATCCCCTCTGCAGGACCCGTTCGCCCTTTTGTGCAATTTCACCAACCGGACCTTCCCGGTCGCCGGCGGCAAACCGGATTTAGAAATCCTGCCAGGCCACATCATCCTCCCGGTCGTAGACCCCGTCGTAGTATTCGATCACTTGTGCATCCCGGACGGCTTCGAAGCGATGAGCGCAGCCGGGATGAAGACGGATCACCTGGCCCGGTTCGGCCCGAAGAACCGCCTTTTCCCCCGTGTCCACGTCCACCAGGCGAAGCAGCAACTCTCCGCCGACCACGTAGAAGTGTTCCGTTTTCTTCCGGTGGTAATGGCCGCCCCGAAACAGCCCGGGTCCGCTCTTCAACGAAAAATAGCCCAGGTGTCGGAAGTTGCCGCCGTCCTCGATGAGGGCCAGCTCTCCCCGGGGCTGAATCACGCGCTTTCTCCGGACGAAGGAATCGGTAACAGGCAAGCTCTCGATTTCGATCTTCGGAAACATCACAACTCCTTGGCAGGATACGGGTCTACAGGTTCCCGGCATGTCCCCGTCTTCGGGACCGGGGGCTTGACCTTCTTCTATTGCCCATACCCCATGGGATCTGTCAAACATTAAGGAGTTGAGATGGGGGGTTTTTGCTGACATATTGAAGGCCGACGGATCCTGCCGGGCAGGTCGAAACCCTCCCGCCCCCCCCTTGACGAGGGGCGCGGGATTCACGGGCAAAGCGTGCCGGAACGACAACCCCACGATTCCGATCCGCCAAGGAGGCGGCCCTGCAGGAAGGCAAACGGATTTTGAGGAGGCTTCCCATGTTGAAAGCACTCGCAGTCATGACGAGCGGAGGGGATTCCCCGGGCATGAATGCCGCAGTGAGGGCCGTAGTGCGCAGGGCACTGGACTACGGCATTCAAGTCTACGGCATCCGTTTCGGCTATGAAGGCCTGGTAACGGGAGGAGACCAGATCGTTCCCCTCCAATGGAAAGACGTGGGGGGAATTCTCCAGAAGGGAGGCACATTCCTGGGAACGGCCCGTTCGGACCGGTTTCGGACCCCGGAGGGCAGGCGGCAGGCAACTCTTCATCTCCTGGAACGAGAGATCGAGGCCCTGGTGGTGATCGGGGGGGACGGATCTCTTTCGGGGGCTCACCTGCTGGCCCGGGAATGGTCCGAACACGTGGAGGGCCTGGGGCGGTCGAGCCCTGCCGGGGAGGTGCATCCCCTGCAGGTGATCGGCCTGCCGGGTTCCATCGACAACGATCTTCACGGCACGGACATGTCCATCGGGGCCGATACGGCCCTCAACCACATCGTGCGTGCCATGGACGATTTGAGCTCCACCGCGGCCTCCCACCAGCGCACTTTCGTCCTTGAAACCATGGGACGCCATTGCGGATACCTGGCCCTGACGGCGGCCCTGGCCGGCGGGGCATCCTGGGTGCTGGTTCCCGAGGAGGAACTCGAACTGCGATGGCACCAGAAGATGGTGGCGGCCCTGGACCACGCCCGGGAAATCGGCCGGACCCACCAGATGGTCGTCGTGGCCGAAGGCGCCCGGCATCCCGACGGCCTGTTCATCAATTCCAACGAAATCCGCAAGCTTCTGGTGGACCGACTGGGCATCGACGTTCGAGTCACGGTCCTGGGACATGTGCAGCGGGGAGGCTCCCCCACGGCCTTCGACCGCGTCCTTGCCACGCGCCTGGGAGTGGCGGCCGTGGACACCCTCATGCAGGGGCCCGAAGGGGTCCATTGCCACATGGTGGGCCTGGTCCGCAACACCGTTGTAAAAACTCCTCTTTCAGAGGTGGTGGAAAAGAGCAGGGCCGTGGGCATGGAGATCGAGAACGGCGATTACGCCAGAGCCCTGAGCCTGCGGGGGGGGAGCTTCCGAAACGCCCTTGATCTGGTGAAAACCCTGACCCGGATCTCTCCCGCCCAGGAGACCCGGGATGACGGCATCGTCGTGATCCTCACCGCCGGCGCCGACGCTCCCGGCATGAACACCGCCGTCAGCGTTGCGGCCCGCTGCCTCCTCAACGAGGGGATCCGGACCTATGCGTCCCCGGACGGGTTTCTCGGGCTCATCCGCGGGAACCTCCAGCCTTTGGATTGGCACCAGCTCGTCGGATGGGTCAACCGCCCCGGCTCGGAAATCGGAACGGCCCGCTACGAGTTCCGGGAAGGGGATTTGGAAAGGATCGCCGGGACCGTTGAAACCAACCGAGTCCGGGCCATTGTCGCCATTGGAGGCTGGGGCACGTACCGAAGAGCGGCCCAATTGGCGGAGAGTCAAGACCGGTTGCCGGCCCTGCGGATCCCCGTGGTTCTCATTCCGGCGACCATCGACAACAACCTTCCCTGTACGGAGTATTCCATCGGAACCGACACGGCGTTGAACAACATCGTGGAGGCCGTGGACAAGATCCGGCACACGGCGGGGGCCAGTCGAAGGGCCTTCCTGGTGGAAGTCATGGGACGGCGAAGCGGATTCCTGGCCCTCATGGGGGCCCTGGCCTCGGGAGCGGAGAAGGCCTACCTTCCGGAGTTGGGGATCCGTTTGTCGGAACTCAACCAGGACCTGGAACATCTTCGAACCAGTTTTCGCCAGGGGAAGAGGCTGGTCATTTTGCTCCGAAACGAGCATTCCTCCGCACGTTATACCACCGATTTCATCCGCAGCCTGTTCGAAGAAGAAAGCGAGGGGGCCTTTCAGGTTCGTACGGCCATCCTGGGGCACATCCAGCGGGGGGGAATCCCGACGGCCTTTGACCGCATTCTTGCCAGCCGCATGGGGGCCGGGGCGGCGGGGAGCATCCTGGAATCCCTAGAACGGGGGAGCGCTCGATGCACGGTTGTGGGATTGTCCGGCCGGGGCATCCGGGAGTTTCCCCTGGAGGAAGCCCTGGAACAGATGGAGATGGGGGAAGGAAGACCCAAACGCCAGTGGTATATGGATCTCGTGGAGATGGCGCAGGCGCTGGCCAAGTACGGGCCCTCCCGGTCCTCGAGTTCCTGAACGCGGAGCGGACTTGGAATTTGGGGGCCGGAGACGACTGCGAACCGCCCCGGCGCAAGTCGGGGTTCTCCAGCCGGACCATGCGGTCCTCTCGCCGGTTCAAACAACCTTTGTCCTCACGAGACGCGCCCGCACAAAGACCTTCCGGCCGGGTCGGGCAGCGGCATTCGGGGACGTCGAATCCCTTTCCGTTCAAAAAGGAGGCCCCTGGGGACGGACAGCTGCGGAGAAGGTGGCCTCGGGGGGCGCCAAGGGCGGGAAAGCCCCCCGGGGAAAAGGTTTGAACCTGCCCCATAACCCTCGTTGGGTCCGACGGGCTACCCGGACTTTGGTTTGGAGGGATTCGGGTCCTTGTGAGACTTTTGCACCACCCCCCCCTTCTTGGGGGTTTCGGCCGTTTGGCCCGACTTGCCTTTGGTCTTGCCGTTGCCCCGACCGGCGACGGCTTTTTCCTTCTCCCGTCCCGCTTTGGGCTTTGAGGCGGTCTTGGCTGCGGCGTTCTTCGAAGGGGAATTCTCTTTCTTGGCGGTCTTGGCAGTCGTGGATGTCTTGGAGGTTTTTACGGTCTTGGCGGCTTCGGAGGTCTTGGCTTCCTTGGAAGACTTGGCGCTCTTGGCGGACTTATTCTCGGCCGGTTTCCCCGGGGAGGCCGCCCGTTTGGAGACGGCCCCGGCCGTGGCGGCGGTTCCCTTGACCGCCGGGGCCGATTTCTCGACCCGAGCTCGGGCGACGGTTCCTTCCTTCTTGGATGCACCAACGGCCTTGACTGCCCGAGGTTCCGCGGAAACCTTCTTGGCCGCGAGGGAAGCGGTCTTCCCCTTCTTGCCGGAAGAAACCGGCGCCTCCTTCCCCGCGGAGGTCGCCAGTCGCTTCTTCGAAGTCTTTTTGACGGATGCCTGCTGTTGCGTTTTTCCCTTCTTCTTGTTCACCCCGTGAGTGGGGCCCGAAGCGCCCTTGGCGACAGTGATCCTGCCGGATCTTCCTCCTTTGGGATCTTCCACCAGCCGGATCTCCGGGGTTTTGGCCTCGATGAAGTCAAATCCTGCATCCAGCAGCTTTGCCGTTTCCCGGGCACGGATTCCGGGACTGGGAGCTCCCAGGACCACGGCGATGAGGCGCACGTCTCCTCGCTTGGCCGTGGCGGACAGGTTGTAGCCCGAGGCACACACAAACCCCGTCTTGATCCCGTCTACGCCGTAGCAGGTCCCGAGGAGCCGGTTGGCGTTTCGACGGGTGCTGCTGTTGTAAGTGTAGGACTGCATGGAGTGGATGTTGAGGGAATTGGGGAAGCGACGAAGGTAAGCCAGGGAAAGCTTGGAGATGTCCCTGGCGGTGGTGACCTGCCCTTGGGCGGGCAAACCGTTGGGGTTCTTGAAATGGGAGCTGGTCATGCCCAGTTCCCGGGCCTTGGCGTTCATTTTAGCCACGAAGGCCTCCACCGACCCGCTCATATGCTCGGCAACGGCGATGCAGGCATCGTTGCCCGAAACCACGGCCATGCCTTTGATGAGCTCATCCAGGACTACGGTTCGGCCTGCTTTCAATCCCATGCGGGTGGGCGGGGCCCCGGCCGCCCTCTGGCTGATGTAGACCAGGTCCGAAGAATCCAGGCGGCCTTGGCGAATGGCCTCGAATACGATGTAGAGGGTCAGGACCTTGGTGATGGAGGCGGGAGGGATGAGGGCATCGGCATTCTGTTCGTAGAGCACTCTTCCGTTGGCGGCATCCACCAGAATCGCGCCCCGGCAATTGATCCGGCCCGTGCTTCCCCGGGCCGTGAGGGGGGTCCATGAAATCCCCGCCAGAAACAGTACGCACAAGATCCATATTCCTCGCTTCCCCATAGGAGCCGCTCCCTCTACAACCGCCACCCGTCTTTCCCCATAAACCGTTTCCTCTCTTGGCCGGACTACTGTCGTGCCGACCTTCAGGGGAAGGAACCTGCGGGATGGAGTTCCCTTCTTGTCTCCGTGTCTGTCCCCTTTCTCGACGGTGGTCGCGTTTCACGTTCGGCCCTACAAGTGACCGTGAAAGAAATCATGGCAAGCCTGAGACGGCCTGTCAACGGAATATTGGGGCGGCCCAACATTACTTTATGATTTTCTCCCGATCCTATTCACGGAATTCCTCCTCGCACAACCCGGCCGTGGAGAAGCCGCCGATGCCGTCGACCTCCTCGTAAGCATCGCAATCGGACGTGAAGTTATTCCAAATCAAGCAATCATTTTCATTTGTAGCACCGAAGGTTTTGTTCTAAATGTGAAATGTTTGGTATATAGAAAATTCCGGATGAAGATCTCGAACGAATCGTCTTCCGCTCATCGAGACAAACGGGCATCGGACCGGGAAAGGAAGAGGAAGAGGCGATGATGGGGCGCATGTTGGATTTTCTTTCCAAGGACATGGCGATGGATTTGGGGACTGCCAATACCTTGATCTATGTGCGAGGAAAAGGAGTCGTTCTGGATGAACCGTCCGTGGTGGCCATGGAGGTGGGCACCTCAAAAGTCCTGGCCGTGGGCAAAGACGCCAAGAACCTTACGGGGCGTCACGGTCGGAATGTCCAGACCCTGCGACCCATGAAGGACGGCGTCATCCACGACTTTGAAGCCGCGACCTACATGATTCGAGCCTTTCTCGGCAAGGTATTCAAACGCCTCCCCCTATCCCGCCCGAAACTGGTGGTGGCCGTTCCCACGGGCATTACGGCCGTGGAGAAGCGGGCCGTCATGGAGGCTTCGGAGATGGCCGGGGCAGGCAAGGTCTTCCTAATGGAAGAACCCATGGCTGCGGCCATCGGCACCGGCTTGCCCGTGGATCAATCCGTGGGTCACATGGTGGTGGACATTGGGGGGGGAACCACCGAGGTCGCCATCATCAGCAAGTTCACCGTGGCCTGCAGCGAGTCCCTTCGAATCGCAGGGGACGAAGCCAACGAGGCCATCTGCAGGTTCGTTAAGGACGAACATCGGATGAGCATCAGCGACACCATGGCGGAGGTCATCAAAATCAAGATCGGGTCCGCCGTTCCTCTGAAGAGGCAACTGGAGGTCAAGCTGCGGGGGAAAGACATTTCCACGGGGATGCCCAAGGTCGTCAGCATCACCGACGCCGACATTCGAGACGCCATCAAGATGCCCACCATGGCCATTGTGGAAGCCGTCCGCCGGGTCTTGGAGAAGGCGTCCCCCGATTTCGCCTCGGACATCGGGGAAAACGGGATCTGGCTCGCGGGGGGAGGAGCGCTTCTCAAAGGGCTGAGGCTTCTTCTCCACCAGGCGACGGGCCTCGATGTCAAGAAGTCCGAAGATCCGCTCCGCGCGGTCATTCGCGGGACGGGGGCCGTGACCGAGCGGTTCGATTTTTACCGGGATGTGTTTCTCAGTTGAGGCGGGACGTGCCTCGGCCTGTGCCCGGCCCCTCCTCGTCAAACATTGACAGGGTTTGTCATTTCCGATAGCATTTTCTGCACAAGATGCACCGCGCGGACCGCGAAGAATCCGGGACTCGGAATGTGCGCCATATCCCATCTCACCTGTTTGCCGGTTCACTGGGAAGGATTTCAAGCCGCTGAGGAACTGGGATGATCATAGGGCTTGACGTGGGTGGCACCCATACAGACGTGGTTCTTTTGGGGAAGGACCGCATTCTTCAGCAAGCCAAGGTCCCGACCCGGCCGTCCAGTCTTCTCGAGAGCGTTTGGAGCGGCATCGAGGAGGTGACCCGGGGCATAGCGCCCGAAGCCATCGAGCGGGTGGTGTTGAGCACCACGTTGACCACCAACGCCATTGCCGAGGGCAAGCTCGCCGAAACCGGGATGATCGTATCGAGCGGTCCGGGCATCGATCCCGAAGGGTTCCGGACCTGCCGGGAATTCCATTGCGTCAGGGGTTCCATCGACCACCGGGGGCGCGAGATTCAGCCCATCGACCGTGCCCAGGTCGAATCCGCCGCGGACGGGATGCGGAGCCGGGGGGTCCGTTACGTGGGGGTGGTGGGCAAGTTTTCCATCCGAAATCCCAAGCACGAGAATGAAATCGTTCGCATTCTGGGGGACCGTTTCGAGCACGTGGTTTTGGGACATCGTCTTTCGGGAAACCTCAACTTTCCGCGCAGGGTCTGCACCGCCTATCTCAACGCCGCAGTGTACCCCGTTTACAAGAATTTTTTCGAAGCCGTCAGCGCGTCTCTGAAGAAGAAGGGTCTGCGCATCCCCATTTACATCCTCAAGGCGGATGGCGGCACCGTGACCCTGGAAGCTTCCCTGAGCTCACCCGGGCAAACCATCCTCTCGGGGCCTGCCGCCAGCGTGATGGGTTCCGTCCCTTACGCTTCTCGGGAGGAGGAGACCCTGGTCCTGGACATCGGGGGGACCACCACCGATATGGCGGTGTTGGTCCGGGGAGTCCCTCTCCTCGATCCGGTGGGCATCGAACTGGGGGGCTACAAGACCCTCATCCGGTCCCTCAAGACTCACTCCGTGGCCATCGGAGGGGACAGTGCGGTCCGACTGGAGGACGGTCGGATCCAGGTGGGACCCGATCGGCAGGGTCCCGCCATGGCCTATGGCGGGACGGTCCCCACCCCTACGGACGCTCTGGCGGTCATGGGAAAAGCCGCCGGGGGAGATTCGGAAAGGGCCCGCCAGGGGCTCCTTCCCTTGGCGCAGCAACTGGGAGTGCCTTTGGAGGAAGCGGCGGCACGGATTTTTGATCATACCTGCAAGCAGATCCTCGAGGCGGCCGCCCAAATGGTCGCCAACATCAACCGAAAGCCGGTCTACACGGTCCAGGAACTCCTGGAAGGCCACCAGGTCCGACCCACGGAAATCCTCGTTCTGGGAGGACCCGCTCCGTTGTTTGCCTTCCGTTTTGCCGCCATGACCGATTTCCGGGTGCGGGTCGTGCCCCGGTGGCAGGTTGCCAATGCCGTTGGGGCCGCTTTGGCCAGGAGCACCTGCGAGGTGACCCTTTTCGTGGACACGGAACGGGGGTTCGCCGTCGCTCCCGAAGAATCCTTTCACCTGTCCGTACGCAGGGATTTCGACAAGCAGAGCGCCGTTCGCCTTGCTTTGGAACTGCTGCGCAAGAAGTGCACCCAGGAAGGATCGGCGGATGACGGGACGGAAATGGAACTCGTGGAGGAACTCCAGTTCAACATGGTTCGGGGTTTCTACACCACCGGTCGAAACATCCGGGTCAAGGCCCAGGTGAAACCGGGACTCATCCCGGAACATGCGCAGATCGCCGCCGGTCTTTTCCATGCCGGACCCACCGGCGGGCAGGATCATGAGGAAGACTCCCATGGTTGAGACCCCCTCCAAAGTGGGCCTGGTTTTCTTCCCCGCCTACGACTGGGCCATCAGTCCCACGCACCCCGAACGGGAAGAGCGCCTCCTGTACACCCAGGACCAGGTGTTTGAAGAGGGGATCCTGGACCTCGAGGGCATCGTCGAGCTCAAACCGGACCTAGTGGACGTGCGGGACATTCGAAGGGTGCATTTCTGCGTGCCGGAGGAAGGGAGGGTGGTGACGGAATCCCACCTCATCAGTGCCGGAGGCGCGAAGACCGTCGGAATCGAGGTCCTGGAGAAGAGGGTCCGTCGAGGGTTTGCCTTGGTGCGTCCGCCGGGACATCACGCCATGAGGGTGGTTCACGGGGCTCGGGGGTTCTGCAACATCAACATCGAAGCCATCATGATCGAATACCTGCGGGAAGCGTACGGCGTCGACCGGGTGGCCGTGGTGGACACCGACTGTCACCATGGGGACGGAACCCAGGACATCTACTGGCACGACCGGGACACCCTCTTTATCTCCATCCACCAGGACGGCCGCACCCTCTACCCCGGCTCGGGATTTCACACGGAGATGGGGGGTCCCAATGCTTTGGGGACCACGGTGAACATTCCTTTGCCTCCCCGGACTTCTTCCGAGGGGTTCCTGTTTGTCCTGGACGAGGTGATTCTCCCCCTGTTGGAGGAGTTCAAGCCCGAGATCGTCGTCAATTCCGCCGGGCAGGACAACCATTACACGGACCCCATTACCAACATGTGCTTCTCGGCCCAGGGCTATGCCGAGCTCACCCGCCGCCTGAAGCCCGACATCGCGGTTCTGGAGGGCGGATATTCCATTGAAGGGGCCCTGCCCTACGTGAACGTGGGGATCATCATGGCCCTGGCGGGACTGGACACCAGCCATGTCAAAGAGCCCGACTACGACCCGAACAAAATTCGCCAGTCGGCGGCCACGACTCGTTATATCGAGAGCCTGGTGAAGGAGATCCGCGAGACTCGAAGGAGGATGGCGGGAGGGGGGAAAGCCCGGTCCGGCGACTCGACGGCCCAACGGCGCCGCAACATTTTCTACGACACGGATCAAATCCTCGAGGCACAGGAGGAGACCCTCCGTCTATGCGACCGATGCAACGGAGTCCTGGGGATCGATTCCCGCACGGACCGGGGAAATCACATCTATGCGGTCATGATTCCCCGGAAGGCCTGCAAGGAGTGTTGTGAACTGGGGTATGAGTGGTTTGATTCCGCCGACCATCGAAAGTATAATATCACGTTTTTGCAGGATCGAACCCAAGACCAGTACCTTGTCCGAAAGGCCTAAACCTCTTGAAGACGGACGCGATCCTCATCAAGAATTTTACCCTTCAGCAACTGGAAGACTGGGTCGAGAGCGTGGGGGAACGCCGCTTTCGAGCCCGCCAGTTGTACCGGCACCTTTATGTCCGGCGAATCCGATCCTGGGATGAATGCAGCGATCTCAGCAAGAGCTTTCAGGCTCAGCTCGAGTTCGGCACCGTGCTGGACGCCCTGTCCCTCGAAGAGAAGCGCACCTCTTCGGACGGGACCGTCAAGTACCTTTTCGGGCTTTCAGACGGCCGCAGGATCGAGTCCGTCCTGATTCCGGACCCGCCCCGCTACACCCTGTGCCTGTCCAGCCAGGTGGGCTGTGCCCTGTCGTGCCGCTTTTGCCTCACGGGAACCGTGGGCTTCCAACGAAACCTGTCTGCCGCAGAGATCGTGGACCAGGTGTGCCGGGTTCAGCAGGAGGCGGGGAACCGCTTTCGGATCTCCAACCTGGTATTCATGGGCATGGGAGAGCCCCTGGCCAATTACGAGGCCGTTTCGAACGCCGTGCACATCCTGTGCGATCCCAACGGGATGGCCTTTTCTCATCGCAGGATCACCGTGTCCACCGCCGGGTTGGTCCCCCAAATGGAGCGCCTGGGAAGGGACAGTCCCGTCAACCTGGCCGTCAGCCTCCATGCCCCCGAAGACGGGCTGCGCTCGGAGCTCATGCCCGTCAACAGGACCTATTCCTTGGGGGACCTCCTGAACGCCTGCCGACGGTACCCCCTGGCTCCCCGGAAACGCATCACCTTCGAGTACCTTTTGCTCGACGGGGTGAACGACCAGCCCCGGCACGCCAAGGCCTTGGTCAAGCTTCTCCACGGCGTCAAGGCCAAGGTCAACCTGATTCCCTTCAATTCGTACCCGGGATCGGAATTTCGCAGGCCTTCGGAAGAGCGGATCCTGGCATTCCAGGAGATCCTCACGGGGGCACAATTGACCGCCCTCGTTCGGCAGAGTAGGGGCTTCGAAATCGGGGCGGCGTGCGGCCAATTGGCGGCCCTGGGCAAGGATGACCCCTCCTCTCGAGGGGAAACCGAAGCCGGGCATGGCTTTTTCTCGCTACCGGGATAGGATTCCCGGAACCTTCCGCCAGGGTCCCGGGAGCTCCCGGAAGGTCCCGTTGGTTGGCTTCCAGGTGGAGTGATTGACATTGAAACCCGACTTTAGTAGAAATCAAGGATTGCTCCCAGTTATCGTCCAAGACGTCAAGAGCGGTAGGGTCCTGATGCTGGCATACATGAACGAGCTTGCGTGGGACAAGACCATCGAAACCGGGCGTGCCCACTACTGGAGCCGGTCCCGGCAGAAGCTTTGGCTCAAGGGGGAAGAATCCGGCCACTTTCAAGTGGTCCGTGAAACCTACCTGGATTGTGATCTGGACACCATCCTGCTCAAAGTGGAGCAAATTGGAGGAGCCGCCTGCCACACGGGCTTCCAGAGCTGTTTCTACCGGCGTCTGGAGGGGGCGGAGGTCATCGTGTCCGAAGAGCCCGTTTTCAATCCCAAGGAGGTCTACAGGAAGTGAATCAGCTCGTGCTCGGCATTCCCAAGGGAAGCCTACAGGAAGCCACCATTCGATTGTTCCGCCAGTCAGGCTGGCGGATTTCCCTCTCGGAACGCAATTACTTTCCGGAAATCAACGACCCTGAGATCAACTGCGCCATCTGTCGCGCCCAGGAAATGTCCCGGTACGTGGAAAACGGGACCTTCGACGTCGGCCTGACCGGCCGGGATTGGATCATGGAAAACGACTCGGACGTGGAGGTGATCGCGGACCTCATCTACTCCAAGGTCAGCCAGCGACCCGCTCGATGGGTCCTGGCCGTCCCGTTCGAATCCCCCGTCCAGGGGCTCCGGGACCTGGAAGGCAAGAAGATCGCCACGGAACTGGTGAACTTCACCCGACGGTACTTCTCCTCCGCGGGGGTGAACGTCCAGGTGGAATTCTCCTGGGGAGCCACCGAAGCCAAGGTGATCTCGGGTCTCTGCGACGCCATCGTGGAGGTTACCGAAACGGGCACCACCATGAGGGCCAACGGCCTTCGCATCGTCAAGGAGCTCATGCAGTCCAATACCCAGATCATCGCCAATCGAAACGCCATCGAAGACCCGTGGAAGCGCGAGAAGATCGAACAGATTTCCATGTTGCTCCAGGGCGCCCTGCGGGCCGAGGAACTGGCGGGGCTCAAGATGAACGTGCCCGAGGAGAAGCTGAACCAGGTCATCGAGATCTTGCCCAGCCTCAACGCTCCCACCATCGCCCACCTCTATCGGAGCGATTGGCTGTCCGTGGAAACCGTGATTACCAAGAGCAAGGTTCGGGATTTGATTCCCCAACTCATCAAGCGGGGAGCGGAGGGTATCATCGAGTACTCCTTGAATAAGGTGATCTGATGAGACTTAGAAGAGGCTTCCGTGTGCTTTGTGTGGCGGCACTCCTGGTTTCAGGAGGCTGCGCCACGTTCAAGCAGGAACCCAGCTCGAAGTACACCGCCGAGCAACTGAAGGAAATGGGGGAGAAATTCCTGACGGCGGGCGCTCTTCCCCAGGCACTGAGGCTCCTGACCATGGCCGAAGCCAAACGTCCCAAGGACCCGGTGATTCAATACGATCTGGCGACCGCCTACGACCAGAGGGGACTCTCTTCCGAAGCCCTGGCCCATTACCAAAAGGCCCTGGCACTCAAGCCGGACTTCCCCGAAGCCCTCAATGCCCTGGGGGCCTATTATGCCGCTCGGGGTCAATACGACCTGGCCGAACCCTGCTTTCAGAAAGCCCTGGCAAATCCGTTCTACGAAACCCCGCACCTCGCCTTATACAACCTGGGGCTGGTGTATGAAAAGAAGGGGGACCTCGAGACCGCCCTCAAACAGTACCAGCAGGCGGTCCGATTTCAGCCGGCCTATGGCCCCGCCTATTACCGCATGGGAGAGATCCTGGAAGTCCTTCGCCGGGGAGACGAAGCCCGGGAGGCCTACGGAAAGACCATCACCTACAATCCGGACATGGTCGAAGCTCACTTTCGCTACGGGGTCATGAGCTACATGGCCGGAGAGCTGGAAAACGCGTTCTATTCCCTGAGCAAGGTGGTCCGCCTGGCGCCTCACAGCAGCATGGCCACCGATTCCAAGAAGTACCTGGAGCAGTTGCAGACCCTGACCGTCGACCGGCGAAAGCCCCCCACCGTGCCCACTTCGGAAAAGCTCGCTCACCTCGAGGTCATGGCTGAACAAGAGGTCATGCAGCAACAGACAAGAGCGTTGCCGCCTCCCCCCATTTCCGAGTCCACGCTTTCCGCGACGCCGGGAACCCCGGCCCCGACAACGTCGACTCCCGCCGTTACCCCGGCCCCGGTTGCGGCGGCCGAGGCTACGTCCCCGTCGGGGACGGGAACCCCGGGGACAGGCGAGGAAGCCAAGCACCCCAAGAAATCTGCCGCCTCCCCGGTCTCGACTCCGCCGGCCGCATCCCCGGCAGCCCCGTCCCCGGCTCCCGCCCCGGAATCTCCCCCCGCTGCAGTCAAGTCCCCCAAACCCTCGGGCAAGATCTCGCCCTCGGACATGGAATGGACGTACATCGTGCAGGTGGGGTCCTTTCTCGACAAGGAGAACGCGGAAATCCTCCTGCGCCGTTTGAAGGACAAGGGATACGACGCGGTTCTCAAGAACTTCAACCACCAGTTCCTGGGCCTCGTCTACGTGGTTCAGCTCAAACCGGTGGACGAGGTGGCCAAGGCGAGCACTCTCATGGCCCAAGTGGAAAACGAGGAACAGCAGGTCAAGCCCATCATCATCAAGGTTCCCTCGAATATTTAGGGATTTTGAGCGACCTCCATCCGTGGGGGCTCCCTTCTTCATGCAGACTCTCATCCAGCGAGGATACTCAAGCTCATGTTCATGCGCAAAGATTCCGGCGAGAAAGGCGAGAAGACATTGATTTGCAAGCGGGTTCGGGGCATCAAGCCCTTCATCGTGATGGATGTATTGGAGCGCGCGCAGGAATTGGAGCGCGCCGGAGAAAACGTCATTCACCTGGAAATCGGGGAGCCGGACTTCGAAACCCCGGAGGCGGTCAAGAACGCCGCCGTGGAAGCTCTCCGGCGGGGAGAGACCCGCTATACCCACAGCCTGGGCACCCGGAAGCTGCGGGAAGCCATCTGTGAATATTACGAGCGTCAGTACGGGATAACGAAGCTCGATCCCGATCAGGTCCTTATCACCTCCGGGAGTTCCCCGGCTTTCCTGGTGGGCATGGGCACTCTCTTGGGTCCCGGGGACGAGGTGATTCTCACGGATCCTCACTATGCCTGCTACCCCAACTTCATCCAGTTCCTGGACGGGACCCCCAGGTCCATCCCGGTGCTGGAAGAGGACGGTTTCCAATACAGGACCGAAGCCATCCGCAAGGCCCTGACTCCCAAGACCAAGGCCATTCTCATCAACTCTCCCGCCAACCCCACGGGGAATCTTCTGGATGCCGACCGTATGGCCGAGATCGCCCAGCTGGGGCCCATGGTTTTCAGCGACGAAATTTATCACGGGCTGGTCTACGAGGGCCGGGCCCATTCCGTCCTGGAATTTACCGACAATTGCATCGTGTTCAACGGGTTCTCCAAGCAGTTTGCCATGACGGGGTGGCGGCTGGGCTACCTGATTGTGCCCCGCCCCTTGGTGCGGACCATGCAAAAGGTCCTGCAGAACTTTTTCATTTCGGCCAATTCCGTGGCCCAGGCCGCCGGGTACACCGCTCTGACGGACCCGTCCGTGGAGGCCGATGTCCAGCGAATGCGGGAAACCTACAACCGTCGGCGCAAGTTCATCCTCCGGCGTTTGCGGGAGATCGGGTTCGGGATCTCCGTCGAACCGACGGGGGCCTTTTATGCGTTCGCCAACGCCAAGCGGTTCACCACGGACTCGTACTCGTTCGCCTTCGAGATCCTGGAGAAAGCCAAAGTGGGCATCACCCCCGGGGTGGACTTCGGGCCGGGCGGGGAAGGCTACGTTCGATTTAGTTACGCCAATTCCATGGCCAACATCACCGAGGGGCTCCGGCGCATCGAAGAGTATCTCCGGAACCGTTCTTAAGAACACTTCATGGAAAACGCCCTGCGGATCCTATCCGCCGAGTTCGCAACATCCGCCCTAAGGATCGACCAGTGCCCTCCCCCGGATCTGCCCGAAGTGGCCTTTGCGGGCAGATCCAACGTCGGGAAATCCTCCCTCATCAATTGCCTGCTCCTGAGGAAAAAGCTGGTGCGCACCAGTCGAACCCCGGGTCAGACTCGGATGCTCAACTTTTTCCGAATCAACGGGGCCTTCTTTTTTGTGGACCTGCCCGGGTACGGTTTCGCCAAGGTTTCCCAGGAAATCCGGGCCCGGTGGGGCCCCATGATGGAGCAATACCTCACGGGCCGGAGCTCCCTGCGGGGAGTGGTGGTCATCATGGACGCCCGGCACCCCGCAACTCCCGACGATCTTGCCCTTTGGAAGTGGCTCCGGGATCGAAATATCCCGGGGGCGGCGGTCCTCACCAAGATCGACAAGCTGAGCAGAAACAAGAGGCCCTCCCATGTGCAGCAGGCGTCCCTGGCCTTGGGGGTTCCCCCCGATCGGTTGGTCCTGTTTTCCGCCGTCACCCAGGAAGGCCGAGAAGCGGTTCTGAACCTGTTGGAATCGTGGATCGCCCCATCGCAGGGGTAGTTGACAATCTTCGTGGTTTCTGGCACTGAGGATGCTTCCCCAAAACAGGATCATCCAATGCCGTCAAAAGATCGTTGGCTCCGGATCATTGACAGATTCATGAAGGCGGCCGGCGGGATCCCCCGGGAATGGACACGGACCCCGGCGCGCGCGGCAGGTCTCCTGTGGTACTGGACCGATCGCCGCCATCGAACCGTCGCCCACAAGAACCTCTCCATCGCCTTCGGCGGCACCCTGGATGAGCGGGCACGGCGTCGACTGTGCCGTGAGAGCTTCCAGCACCTCGTTCAGGTCTTTTTTGAACTGCCCTATGTGTATTGCCTGAATGCCTCCGACGCGGGTCGATTCATCACCTTTCAGGATATGGAACACCTCTATCGGGCCATGGAAAAGAAGCGAGGGGTCCTGGTGCTGGCCTCTCACTTCGGGAACTGGGAATTGATGTCCATCGGCTTTTCCCTCCTTCAGTTTCCCATCCACGTGATCGCCAGGCCCATCGAAAACCCCCTTGTCGATGCCTTTGTCACTCGGCTCCGATCCATCGGGGGCACGGAGGTCATCTCCAAGAAGGGTTCCTTTCGGGAGGTTCTTCGGGTGCTCAATCGAGGCCGCGTGGTCGCCATTCTCCTGGACCAGAACGCGGCGGCCCACGAAGGAGTGTTTGTCCCGTTTTTCGGCAAGACCGCCTGCACCCACAAGGCAATGGCAATCCTGGCCCTCAGAACGGGGGCGCCGGTGGTTCCGGTGTATAATTTTCGCGAGCCCGGAGGACACTATCGCATGGTTTTCCTCCCGGAGATTCCCCTGAGAGTCACCGGAGACATGGAGAGGGACATCCGGGAGAACACTTCGCTGTATAACTCAACCATGGAGGGTTATATACGCCTGTACCCCGAACAGTGGTTTTGGGTCCACCGTCGTTGGAAGACCCAACCCGGGGTTTCCCGTGCACGGCAGAAGGCCGAATACGGCGTGTGACAGATCCCGGGAGGAAGACCGACGGCCGACGGGCAACCTCCAGGCCGGAGCGACCAAGAGCCGGGGCCGAAGCAGGTTTGAAGTGGACAAGCCTTTGAAGATTCTCATCGTGAAAGTGAGCTCCCTGGGGGATGTGGTGCACACCCTACCCGTGCTCTACTATTTGAAGAGCGCTCATCCCGGCCTTACCCTGGACTGGATCGTCGAGGAACCTTTCTCCCAGATCCTGGTGAACCATCCCCTCCTGCACCGGCTCCATCTTCTTCACACCAAGAGGTGGCGAAAGCACCCCTTCGAGTCTTCCGGTCTTCGGGAGGTCCTTCGACTTCATCGGGCGGTTCGCAAAGAACGCTACGACGTGGTCCTGGATCTCCAGGGCAACACTAAGAGCGGAGCCGTCACCCTCCTCACGGGGGCCCCCTCGAGGTTTGGCTTCCCGGCTTCCCACGTTCGGGAATGGCCCAACCTCCTGGCAACCAATCGAAAGGTCCGTCCGGTTTCCGAACTTCTTCACATCACGGACCGCAACCTGGCCGTAGCGCAGGCCGCCTTTCCCGGCGGGTCTCCCCCACCCCCCTCGGGATACCTTTTCGCGGAAGAAAGCCGACACCGGGAAGTGGACGAATACTTTGAACGGCACCGACTGGGGGATCGACCCACCGCGGTGTTCCTCTACGGAGCCAGCTGGAAGACCAAGCTGTGGGACCGGGATCACTGGAAACGGCTCGTCGCTTCCACGGTGAAGGACCTGGGGATGGATGTCCTTCTCACCTGGGCGAGCGAGGAAGAACGGGCGGCGTGCATCGATATCCGGGGCTCATGGGACGGGCGGGTGCTTCTTTGGCCCAGAAGCCATCTCAAGACGGTCCTGGCTTTGTTGGAAAAGGCCCACGTGGTGGTCGGCGGAGATACCGGGCTCATCCACATGGCTGCCGCCGCGGGGACTCCCACGGTCTCCCTCTACTTTGTGACCAGCGGTCGTCGAAACGGACCCCGGGGCCCCCTGCATCGTTGCCTACAATCGAGCATGCCCTGTTCGCCGTGCCTGAAGAAAGGATGCGGGCACCGGGTTGCATGCGGCCGGAGTATCCCGGTTTCCGCGGTATTGTCCGCCATCGGGGAGGTCCTTGACATTGGGAGCTCCGGCGGATCAAGGGGATCAACCCCGGGAACGGGGACCTAAGAGCGCCATGATTTTTCCCATGGTACAGGAAATCCGATTCGAGACGGACGAAGCCTTGTTCCGGCAAAGCGGGTTTGAAACCTACGCCCATTTCATGGCTCCCGACACGGGGACCCACGTGGCCAGAAAGAGAGGTCGGGTGGTTCGCCGGTTGGACTTGGAAGGAAGGTCCTTCTTTCTCAAGAGGAACCGGTTCCATTGGATCGAGTTCTTCAAGGGCCTCCTGCACATGAGATTTCTCCCCCGCAACGGCCTGCGGGAGTGGCGAAACATTGACCTGGTCACCCGGGCCGGGATTCCCACGGTCCGGCGGGTCGCCTGGGGGGAAAGGCGATGTCTTTCCCGGGAAATCTCTTCCTTTACGATCACCGAGAAGCTTTACGGTGCAAGATCCTTGAAGGAGATTCTCCAGGAGCGGGCTGCAGGCAAAGCGGATGCAGGTTCCTTCCGGGAAAAGAGGGACCTGATCCAAAGGGTGGCCCGGTTGGCTTCCCGGCTCCACCGTCACGGCCTGTATCACCAGGATTTCTACCTGGGCCACATCTACAAAGGTCCGGACGAGGTCCTTTATCTCATTGATCTCCAACGGGTCCTTTGCTCCCCCTTGGCTTCCCGCCGTTACCGGATCAAGGACCTGGCCCAGATCCACTATTCGGCCATGGAGATTCCCGGGATCTCCGCTTCGGACCGCCTCCGGTTTCTCCTGGCCTACACCGGGTCCCAGCGGGTGGGACGCGAGGAACGGGAGATGATCCAAAAAATCCTGGCCAAAACCGGGCGAATCGCCCGGCACACCGTGAAGCTTCTCGAACGAAGAAGGCGCCGCAAGGAAATCCCATGACCCTGCTCTCCGTCCTCATCGTGAACTGGAACACCCGGGACGATCTCCGGGAATGTCTTCGATCCATCGGCGAAAACCTGACATCCCTCCGCCCCCAAGTGATCGTCGTGGACAACGGGTCCCGGGACGGCAGCGCGGCCATGGTCTCTTGCGAGTTTCCCGCGGTGACCCTCCTTTCGAGCCCAACCAACCTGGGATTCGCTCGAGCCAACAACCGGGCTCTCCAACAGGCCTCGGGAGACTTCCTCCTGTTGTTGAACCCGGATACCCGGGTGGGGAAAGGAGCTATCGAGGGGCTGATCGAGACCATGGCCGCCGATCCCGCCGTCGGGATCGCGGGCCTCCAGCTCCTCAATTCGGACGGATCCAAGCAGAATTCCATCTCCAGCGATCCCTCGCTTCTCACGGAACTCACCAACAAGAGTCTTTTGCGGATGCTCTTTCCCCGAAAGTACCCGGGAAAGGAACTGGAGTTGACTCGGCCCATCGACGTGGATGCCGTCATCGGCGCGTGCATGCTGGTACGCAGAAAAGCCTTCGAAGAGGTCGGGCCCCTGGACGAGGACTACTTCCTCTTCCTGGAAGAGACCGACTGGTGTCGACGGATGCGAAGGAAGGGTTGGAAGGTGGTCCACGATCCGCGGTTTACCGTCCTGCACCTCCAGGGTAAGAGTGCCGGTCAGGTCCCGACGGCGGCGCGGACGGAATATTGGAAATCCCGTTATCGTTTCTTCCAAAAGCATTACGGACCGGGGGTTCACGCGACGTTAAAGGCCGGTCTCATCCTGAAGCTTGCCGGGTCCTGTCTTGTCAACACGGTGCTGGGACTGGCCACGGGTTTTCTTCATTCCAAGACCCGGCAGAGGCTCTTTCTCAACCTCCGACTCCTGGAATGGCATTTGCGGGGATGCCCTCCCGATTGGGGACTCCGGCCGCCGCAATCCTCCCATAGTCTTTAGCCGGATTCGCGGACAGGGGCGGCAGGTCCAGGATTCTGTCGGAAACGATCGGGGGAATCGGCCGGCATGGGCCTCAGCACCACGATGCCGTCGAAATGCTCGGGGATGCTCTCCGCGACCACCTCCCCGGGGAGGAACCCGGCCTTCTTCATGCGACGGTACCGGTCCCGATCCAGGATGAAGTACAGGGGTTTTCCCGCCTCCTCGGCGAGGACCCGGGCCAGGCTCCGGTCCGGATAGACATGGGGAAACCAAAGGACCTCTCGGTCCAAGTAGAACACCAGGTCGTGAGGTTCCGTCTCGACCATCAGGAGCTTTCCCTCCTTTCCCACGATCTCCTGGATCTGGGCCGCCAGGGTGCGCTGGGTGCGGAACGGTTCGAAAAACGGGGCGATCTTGACTTCGTGTACGGTGTGGAAAGCCGCCGCCAGGACCACGAGAAGGGAAAAGGCCCATTTCAGCGAACGGCGTTTCAGGAAGATTCCCGCAACCCCCGCCGTCATGAGGACCGAGAACAACAGGATGGACACACGATTTTCCGGTGCTTGGAAAAACCTCAGGTAGGTCAACAGCCCGTTGGCGTCGTCGCTGTTGAACCGGGATTCAAACGCCGGGTGTTCAACCAGGGTTTGTACGGGGGAGCTCAAGGAATCGCCAAAGGCGGTGAGGAGCGCCAAGAGCCACAAGACCGCCGTCGCCGTCGCCAACAGGATGCCGGTTGCCGTCAGGGCGGTGCGAATCCCCTTGCCGTCCGGATCCTCCTCGTAGAAATTGGCCAGGCACCACGCCAACAGCAGGGACAGCAGGGGCAGAACGGGAAGGAGGTAATCGGCCCGTTTGAAGCTGGAGAGACTCAGAAACAGGAAGGAAACCCCGCCCCACACCACCAGGAACCGGCGCAGATCGTAAGAGGGGCGGTCTCTTTTGAGGACTTTTCGGGGCAAAGCCGTGAGCAGCAAGGACCAGGGCAGCATGGAAGTGAGGAGATGAGGGATGTAGAACCAGAAGGGGCGGTGCTTGAGGGCTTCATATCCCGCAACCCCCTGGGGAAAAAACCGGACGAAGTTATGGTAGATGAAAAAATCCCGGGTGAACTGTCCCTGGGTCTCATGATGGACCCAAAAGAACCAGGGCGAGGCCACCAGGAGAAGCACGGCAACCCCCAGGAGGTGAGGCGAAAAGGGCCGCACCGCAATCCGCTTCCGGAAGAGGCCCCCCAGGACCAGCCCTCCCAAAGGAACCAGAACGGGCCATCCCTGCCGCCCGAGACAGAGCCCCGCGAGCACCAGGGCCCCCGCGATCCAGGCGAGGCAAAGCTCCCCGATCACTTCCCACCTTTTTTCCAGGAGAAGGATGGGTCCGATCCCGCAGAAGACCAGGACGATCCCCACCGGCCCCTTGGCCAGCACACCCAGGCCCATGAGACCGTAGGCAGCGGCGCACAGAATCCAGGAACGTCGGGAGCGTTCTCCCCGGCAGGCAAAGTAAAGGGCAAAGCCGGATGCGATCACCAGGAGAGCCAGAACCATGTCGATACGCCCCACCCGGGCAAGCCAGCGATAATGGATGGAAGTCATGAGAATGAGGGAGGCCATGACGCCCACCGGGAGCGAAAACATTCGGGCACCCATCCAGAAGACCAGGGCCACGAGCAGGACGGCGCTCACGGTGCTGGGAAGACGAATGGTGAGGTTGTTCACTTCCCCGGTCATCCGGGAAAACAGGCTGACGCCCCAGTAGTAGAGCGGCGGTTTTTCGTTGTTGTACCCGCGACCGGTCTCGAAGCGTTCCACCCCGTAGTCCCCGCTTCTCACCATGGCCCGGGCGATTTGCCCTGCAATGGCCTCGTGGGAAGACCAGATCCCCCGATCCTCCATTTTGAACCCGAACAGGAAAAGAGCCAGGAGCATCACCCCTGCGAAGGAAAGCCACCGAATCTTCCGGAAAGGCGGAGGGCCCTCGAACCCCACGAAGGAGGGAGCGTGGAAGAAGGAGCCGGGACCCTCAGGGGAGCCTTGACCGGATGGGGCCTGTTTTGTGCGGTTCATACCGTCGCGCCGTAAGACTTGAAAGAAGACCGGGGAGCCGATGCAGCCTTTCCCGATAGCACGAATCCCGGGAAAACCAAAGAGGAAAAGGACCATTTGGGAGTTTACTTCACCGGGGGTCTATGGCATACCAAAGGGCGCCATGGACAATGGGAGGCAGGGGATGAAACCCGCAGACACCCGAGGCACTCCCTCCTTCAACCTTCCAAGACCTGGTTAAGATCGATCCATGAGGGTTCTTTTTCTGGTTCCTCGCCTGGACAAGGCAAGCACACGCTACCGTGTCCTTCAATATCTGCCGTATCTGCAGGAACAGGGGGTTTCCTGCCGCGTAAGGACCTTGTCCAAGGACCGGGGATGGGATCGGTCCCTGTTTCGGGAGGCCCGGTCTTCGGATGTCGTGTTTTTGCAAAAGCGCATTTTGTCCCCTTTCCTGCTCCTGGCCTTGAGAAAGGCGTCCTCGAGATTGGTGTATGACCTGGACGACGCCGTCATG
>Ga0116192_1000861_pt1 | contig 22135 bp, 20 predicted proteins | sample AD_UKC113_MetaG_FD_89876 | JGI IMG/M metagenome (GOLD analysis project Ga0116192, IMG submission 89876) | Active sludge microbial communities of municipal wastewater-treating anaerobic digesters from Hong Kong - AD_UKC113_MetaG | ecosystem: Engineered > Bioreactor > Anaerobic > Digestate... | reverse complement strand
GGCTCGGGTAGGCGCTCAGCTTGTCCGACAAACCCACCACACCCAGGTAGCGCAGTGCCCGCTTGTGTATTTCTTCTTTGGAAAAACCGAGCAGTTTAAGTGGCACAGCGACGTTCTCATACACCGTTGCCGTTTTAAGCAAGTTGAAGCCCTGAAAAATCATCCCCATGCGCCGCCTCAATGCCTGCAGCGCCGCTTTATCCAGCGATTCCAGGGTTCTGCCCTCAAAATCGATGGAACCAGACGTTGGGCGCTCGAGATAGTTGAGGCAGCGGATGAGCGTGCTTTTCCCTGCGCCGCTTTGCCCGATTATTCCTAAAACCTCGCCGCGCTTTACGTTGAGCGACACATCTTTGAGCGCGGCGACACTGCCGTGTTTGCCTTGGAAAACCTTATTGACATTGTGCAGGGCAAACACTGGCCCGCTCGATTCTTGCTTTACCATGATGCGATGGTCGATCCTTTGTAATTAGCTTCGATAAACGCCTTTATTTCAGGCGAACGGTAAATCTTGATGAATTTTGCGAGCACCGGGTCGTCCTTATTTTCTGTACGAACGGCAATGACATTGACATAGAGCGAGTTGGGCGATTCCAGTCCGATTGCGTCCCGTGCCGGCACATAGCCTGCTTCCACCGCAAAATTATTATTGATTGCCGCTGCATCGAGCTCGTCGAGTTGGCGTGGCAGCTGGGAAGCCTCAAGTTCGATAAAGCGGAATTTCCGTGGATTTTTGGTTATGTCGCGTGTCGTCACGTTGAGCCCTTTCGCGCCGTTGAGTTCGATAAGCCCGAGGCTCTGAAAGAGCAAAAGCGCGCGTGCCCCATTGCTCGGATCGTTCGGAAGCCCGATGGTGGCCCCATCTTTAAGGTCTTTAAGGCTCTTCACTTTTTTTGAATAGACGCCAAGCGGCGCGATAATCGTATTGGCGACGTCCACAAGATCGAGCTTGCGGTCCGCCTTGAATTTATCCAGGTAGGGTTTGTGCTGAAAGCAGTTGAGGTCAAGGTCGCCCTGTGCAAGCGCGAGGTTGGGCAGTACATAATCCGTAAACACCTTGATCTCCACGTTAATTCCCTGTTTTGCCGCGAGTTTCTTGACTTCCTGCATGATTTCTTCGTGGACGCCCGTTGTAACGCCGACGACGAGGTGGTTCGGGTCGAAGTTTTTCTTTCCTGCCGCTGCCACAGATGCGAAGACAAAAGCGACGATTGCCGCAAGGGCGAAGGTCCGTTTGAGTGTAGAATTCATACTATCTCCTTATTCCGGACGAGCCGGTTATTGCCAGAAGTGCGTAGAGTGGGGCAGGTATTGGTTATTATTAGGTGAGAGTGAGCAAATATCGTTATTAAACTATAATTGTTCCGTCTTGGTACGGCTGGACGGCAGCCTAAGAGCGGGGCGGCCAAACGCGGCCGCAACGCATGAAACATACAGAAGCGCAGAGCATGGAGGCACTCATAAGAGCCGCGGAGGACTCTTGCATGAGGTAATGCTCAGATTTCGCAGGTAGAAACGCTCTGTCATTCATGTTGAGCCCTACGATGCAGGTTTTGTCCCTTTATGTCAAGAGGTTTTTTCGATTTTTCAGCCAGAGACAGGATCAGGGCCAAGACCAGAGACGGCGCCAGCGCCAAATCCCGGGCCAGGCCCAGAGACGGCGCCAGCGCCAAATCCCGGGCCAGGCCCAGAGCATGTATGCATGAACTTTATTTCTTTTACCTTATTGCACTCCATTCTCGTGACGTCGCCATCGGTAAAATAGAGCGTAAAGGTAACGGTGCCATTGCGTGGGGCATCGCTGAGTGCCTTGTCGATTTCGGAAAAAATGATCTCACGCTGAGAATGCGTCATGACGGCCCCCTTTTCCCATTGTACACCACTTGCGGAATTTTGCGAGGTTCTGTGCTCAAATGGAAGCACCGACAAATTCGAAACCGGGGGAGTGGTCTTGTGCATTCCGCCATTGATTGCTACATTGTTTTTGCAGGCACACGCCTTATTTGCCCGTGAAGTGACCTGTGAGCTGACCAGTGAAGTTACCCGTGAATAAAAGCGAGAGGGGAAGCGATGTTACCCAAGAACCTATATGACGAATATCTTGCCATGCTCAAAGAAGAGCTGGTGCCCGCCACGGGCTGTACCGAGCCCATCGCCGTTGCGTACGCCGCCGCAAAAGCGCGCGAAACCCTGGGACAAATGCCCGAGCGCCTCGAAGTGGGCTGCAGCGCCAACATCATAAAGAATGTCAAAGGCGTCACCGTGCCCAACACCGGGGGCCTGCGAGGTATTCGGGCGGCGGCTACGGCAGGCATAGTCGGCGGCGTTGCGGAAGCAAAACTCGAAGTCTTGCAGTCACTCACACAGGACCACATCGAGAAAACCAAGGCGCTCCTTGGGCAGGGCTTCTGCTCGACCTGGCTTGTAGAGGGCGTGGAGGGCATCTATATCGAAGTGCGTGCCTTCGCGGGCAGCGCAAGCTCGCGCGTCATTATTGAAAAAACTCATACCGGCATCGTCTATATTGAAAAAGATGGACAAGTCCTGCTCGATACTCGAGACCTCAATACTGCGAAGTCGAAGCAGTACACTGAACAGCACGACGCCTCACTTGGGACGCCAAGCCTTAAAGTGCGCTCGATTCTGGAGTTTGCAAACACCGTGCGCATGGAGGATGTCGCCGATATCATTCGTCGACAAATCGAGCTGAACAGTGCCATTGCGGATGAGGGGCTTAAAAACGACTATGGTATGGCGGTCGGCAAGTCTCTTTTGCGTGGCGAAGAAAACGACGTGCGCGTGCGCGCAAGGGCCAGGGCTGCTGCGGGGAGCGACGCCCGCATGGGCGGCTGTGCCATGCCGGTCGTCATCAACTCGGGGAGCGGCAATCAGGGGCTCACCGTGTCGGTGCCGGTCATCGAATACGCCAAAGAATTGGGTGCAAGCGAAGAAAAGCTCATCCGGGCGCTCGTTTTGAGCAACCTCGTATCGCTCGAACAAAAGTCGTACATCGGAAAATTGTCGGCATATTGCGGGGCAGTGAGCGCCGCCGTGGGGAGCGCCGCGGGCATCGCGTACTTGGAGGGCGGCACCTACGAGCAGATAGCCGCGAGCATCACCAACACAATCGTCACCGCGGATGGCATGGTTTGCGACGGGGCCAAGGCGTCCTGTGCGGCAAAAATCGCCACGGCGCTGGAAGCTGCCATCATGGGCCAGGAAATGGGCATGAAAGACGGCGGCAAGTCGTTCTCCTCAGGCGAGGGGCTCGTAGGCAAAGACGTGGACGACACGATACGCAACGTGGGCATTATGGGCGCACAGGGCATGCGCCAGACCGATGTCGAGATAATCAATCTGATGCTCAAAGAATAAAGCCGAGCGCCGGGCCGAGTACTCCGCCGAGCGACCCGCCGCGAGCTACTGGGTAGCGCACTATTTCAGCCTATTTTAGTCTGAACTCTGCACCCACCACCGCGGTCACGTCTTTTAGCCGAGTCGACGTGTCATTCATGCCGTAGTCGTCCACCATTGTGGAGTTGCGCGGCGTAATCTGGAACACGCCCATTCGCGCGCTTTTTATTGCGCCGATCTTGGCACCCGAAGACTTGGCTATGGCCTCGGCCCTGCCTCTTGCGTCCTCAGTGGCGCGTTCCAGAAGGCCATTCCGCAGGTCGGCGAGCTTCGTGTACATGTATTCGAGCTGCCCCGAGTCCAAGGCCACCCCTTGCGCAATGAGGTCGCCGGCGCCGCGCGACGCCCGCTCAAGCCGGTCTATATCGGTGGAGGTCACCCGGTAGCTGCGGTTGGCGTAATAGGTGGTGCGCTGGGTTCTGCGGCCTTGCGCATCCTCGTCGAAGTAGGTGTTGGAACCTGCGTTGATGGCGCCGGCGACGATTTCTTCGGCGGGCACCCCTTGCGAAGCCAGAAACGCATCGATTTTGGGGATGGCTGTTTTGAGCTCGGCATACGCTGCCTGCAGGCTGTCCCCGCGGATATTCACGGAGAAATTCCACACCGCCACGTCGGATTCGACGGGCTCTTTTGCGCTGCCGGTCACGCTGATGGTATCTTGCGCCGCGCGGATCTGCACTACGCCGTTTGTCACGATAATCCCCGTCACCACCAGGGCGACTGCCAGAAGGGCGGCTGCCCAAAACACTTGATGAAGTTTCTTTTCCATACCTTACTCGCCCTCCTTCTGGCGCCCTCTCAATCTGGCGGCCTGTCAATACACGGTCACGCCCAGCGAAAGTTCGATTGTCACCGGCTTTCCTGCCGGAAGGACAAAATCGCTTTCCAGCCTTAAGTCTCGATATTTCAAAGTGATATGATGCGTCCCTGGAAGCGCGCTGCCTCGGAGCGAATCGAGTTTGGTACCGTCAAAATAGACGTCGACATCGCTGAACTTGCCCAAGTGCTTCCAGGACGAGTAGAGATCGTCCGGCAGTTTTATTTCGTAGTTTACAGCGAGCGGCGTAAGGCTCACCTGCAGATTAACCGGCCCGTTGACGAACACCTGTTGAGCATAATCGGCAAATCCAGGCGCCGAAATCCGTACCATGTAGCTTCCGTAACTCCAGGTGCCTCGATAGGGGCTGCTCCCTACATACGAATTATCGCGATAAATCGTTGCATTGGGAGCATTTATGGCGCTTATTGAGACTGAGTACTGATAGCTGTTCAGGCTTGCCACAAGAGTGTAGGGGCCATTCAGCCTGATCGATCTGGAATAGTCCTGATAACCATCCAGCCTCACCACAACCGAGTAGTTCCCACGGGGAAGCATAATGGCGAGCGGCGTACTCCCGACATACGAACCGTTGATATAGACCTGTGCGCCATTTACGTTTGCTCTCACATTGAACTGATAGGACGGCTCGTGTGACTGCGGCGGAACAGGCGGTACCGGTATTCCAGGGTTAGAAGGTGACGGTGCAGGCGGTGGAGGAGGTGTCGACGGTGAACCTGCCAAGTGTGCCACAATGGTTATGGGGCTCTGAAAAGCGGTAAAGCTCGTCCGGAATTCCGCAAATCCATCCTTTACGATGCGCACAGTATAGGTGCCCGGAAACACCGACATGCTGAAGTTTGGCGTGGTATAGCCTACCGCATTGTCGTTTAAATAGATCTTTGCTCCCGTTTGGTCGCACTGTATGGTCACTTGCACCTTATTCTGCGCGAACGTCATGCCAGCAGCGGCAACAAGAATGAGTATTAAACTGAATAGTCTCTTTCCCATATTTTCTCTCCTTAAGGTTCAGGACTTTGCCTCCCTGCCATGCGCCTTCCACTACAGGTTCACTCAGGCTTTACTTCACCACTTCGCCCGATGGAGTTATGGTACCTGGCTGGAGGATCGACTTTGCCATCGAGGTTACAATGTTGCTTAGTTGTGTAGCTGACCATGTGCCAACACGGAGAACTCCGAGATTGTCGTAACCGCTCATCGTTCCTTTCATAGATCCCCAGTGATTGTCGCTACTAAGGTAGTTTGTGTTGGCAAAATCAAATACATAGTATGCACCATTCGTATAGTGGAACTCGACAGTGTTGCCGGATATATCCCAGGTGCCTCTTCCATTCGAATCATCCGCAAAAGTCCCGTTTGAGTAAATGTACCAGCGAGCTGTAGCAGCTTGGGACATATTATCCCACTGGTATGTCAACTGCCACGTTCCCGAAATCGCAGTCCGTGGCATCCACTGAGCATACAAGATGACTATGGATGAATCTAAATCTATATCAAGTGGGTCACCAGGAAAATACCATGTGCCCGAACCGTCAGCGTTTGTATTCCACCCCACAAAAACACAGCCGCTTTTCTGGAGGTTACCGATGTTATCGAGCACAGTCGCAGTGCTTCCATAACTGTAAACTCTCGTATCTACTGGGGGAGTACCTTCAGTTGCATAGTTGGCGTCATAAAATACCCGCGCACCCCCTGTGATCACGATTGTGCAGGCCGACAAAACGAGTACACCTATGCCCATAAGCCCGATCAAGAGCGCCAGTTTGTGATTCTTTTTCATGCTTTCTCCCTTTTTTTCATGCTTTCTCCCTTTGATGACCGGCCGCTCGGTTCTCAGTGCTCGCCTTGGGATTGGCCAGCCGACTAGTTTAACTTGAAAGACTCAACCCGTTGATTATAACCGAAGCTTAAATACATTATAGCTTGTTGATACTTTACAAAGTTCATTGGCCGAAGGAGGTTACAAAAGACGTTTCTTGAGTTACCTTTGTATCTGAAGACAACGCCTACTGTATTGATTACAACGATGCTAGCGCAAACACTTTGAGTGAGTCGCTCTGAGCAACCAAAATGGTACAGTATCAGGCACACATCCAGGCCTAGGGGGCTGTTTATGTTGGGATTGTTTTTTATTCAAATCTAGCTATCCTTTGACGATATGGGAATGGAGGTCAAAATGTCTAGTGTTCGAACTCAGGATACGAGTACAAAGTTGTGCATTGATGCGCGAAGAGCAGCCGGTTCGTACAAATTTACGGATAAAGATCGACGAATTTTGGCCCGTTATGAGATCGTCGTTGATGCAATAGCCCGCGCATTCGGTCACAGTTGCGAGGTCGTATTGCACTCCCTAGAAGACATCTCCCATTCTGTAATCAAAATAGTCAACGGTGACATAACAGGGCGTGTTTCCGGATCGCCAATTACCGATTTTGGACTCGAAATTTTACGAAAATCTGTTGAAACACAAGAAGATATTATTGGTGCATACTTTTCTGAAGCCCGGTCTGGGAAACCCCTAAGGTCTGTAACGATGCTAATCCGCAATGATGGTGGGCAACTCATAGGGTTTATGTGCATCAATTTTGATCTTTCTGTCTCACTTTATCGGTTTGCGGAAGAAATGGCCTCCTCCTTTGAGGTATCGTCCGCCGGTGAGAACTTTGCCCCAGATGTATCCAACCTTGTTGAAAAAGCCGTGAGCGACGAACTTGATGCCATTGCCAGAACCACTGGTATTTCGTCTACAGAAAAGAATCGCCAGATTGTGCTTAATCTAGAAAAAAAGAAAATATTTGAAATAAAGGGCGCGGTCGAGCTAGTCGGCAATAAACTAGGAGTAACCAAGCATACTATATATAAGTACTTGAGAGAATTCCGTGTGCACTGATGCTGTGGTTTGTTTGTTAAAAAATGTTGATTTTTTAAAAATTATTTGACAAAACTAAGGTCCTGACTCATACTTCTCTGTGACGGCTTAACCATCAGTGGGTAAGCGACTACTGTTGTTACAGAAGAAGGTTGGAATGTACTGCAAGGAATGTTTCAATTCGAAAGAAGCTCCGGCTGCTATTGGACCATACTCCCATGCAACCAAGGTCGGTGGGCTTGTTTTTCTATCTGGTCAACTTGGAATTGAACCTGCTACAGGGCAGCTTGTTCAAGGGGGTATTGCCAAAGAAACGGGACGTGCGCTTCAAAATATTGGCATAATCCTTACGGAAATGGGACTTACCTTTTCGAACGTTGCAAAAACGACCGTTTTTCTTCGAGATATTGCAGACTTCAAGGCGGTGAATGATGTTTACGCACTCTTTTTCACCAATCCCTGTCCAGCACGCTCGGCAGTTCAAGTCGCCGCACTTCCCATGAATGCGAGTGTCGAGATAGAGGTCGTTGCTGTGGACGCTACTTGGGGCAAGTAGACAGCTTCAATGCCCTCGATGTGTTAAATAAATTTAATTTTATCAAAATAAGTTGACAGATAGAGAATTGGACCATACACTTGAACATGCCCGAGAGTCATTAGAGGAGGTGTTCCCGATGAAAAAGAGAACCATTTTGTTTGTGTCTATGATTTTGGTCCTTCTTACAGCGTCCGCTTTTGGACAGGCTTCAAAAAAAATTGAGCTAACCTTTTTTGAAACACTGACCAGTCCGGCGCGCACCGAATACTTGCAACAGATGTTTCGGAAATTTGAAGAGAAAAACCCGAACATCACAGTAAAGCTAATTTCGCCACCCTATGAACAGGCTGAAAACAAACTTACACAAATGTTGAATGCAAGACAGCCGCTGGACATTATTGAATCTAGAGATGCGACTGTAAGGCAATTTGTGAACAACGGTCAAATAGTGAGCCTTGAGAAATATTTGACCAATTGGCCGATCATGAACGATCTCTTGCCTGTTACGGTTGAATCCATGCGCTCGATTGATAACACGGCGTATATACTACCTTGGCTCTATTTTGTAAAAGCACTCTATGTAAGGACGGATATTCTAAAGTCTGCCGGCCTCCCTGTTCCTAAAACTATCGATGAACTTTGCCAAGAAGCTATCAAGTTGACTAACCCATCAGCCAACAAGTACGGCTACGTAATTCGTGGCAAACACAACTCGTGGAAAGTTTCGCAGGACTATATGTGTTTGTCCGACGTGCCTAATTTGGATGTCAACCGGTTCTATTGGACAAAAGACGGGAAATTTGCCTACAAGACTCCGGAGGGTAAAGCAGCTCTGGAGCGTTACTTGGACCTCTATAGGAAGGCTACCCCGAAGGACGGTGTGAACTGGGGATTTGCAGAACAGATTAATGCGTTTGTGTCTGGCGTCGGTGTGTTCCTTATCCAGGATCCGGACGCCATGGCCATGATCGACGAACAGCTTGGACCCGACAAATATGGGATCTACCCAGTACCTGTAGGAAAAACCGGCAAAGCATATCAAGACTATGCCTTCCAAGGCTTGTCACTTGTGTCTTATAGTCAAAACAAGGATGCTGCCTGGAAACTTATGTCGTTCTTGCTCGAGCCGGAAACCAATGCGGAATTCTGCAAGACTTACGGAGCGTTGCCGGTTCACAAGAGCACGTTCGCCAACAACAAGTATTTCTCTTCTGGAAGGTTTAGTGCGTGGAACACGATGTTGAACGATACCAAAACTTGGGTAACCGCAAAGTACCCAATCTCCGACCCTCGTTTTCCTGCTTGGGGAGGATACCAAGAACAGGTTATGCAGTCTTACTTGTTGGGGCAGATATCCGCCGATGAAGCTATTAATAGATGGGCCAAGTATTGGGAATGATTTTTGTCTTATGGACTTCGTTGTACTAGTGTAGCTTAATTGTCGAGGATTGTCAGTCGTACCCAAGTAATTGAACGAAAAACGTAGTCAGGTCTCATTCGGCTGGCTACGTTTTTCATATTCTGCTTAAATGGGAGCTCTATGAAAAAGCCGCAAGACGTGTTGAACAAGTACTTATTACCTACGCTCATCTTGCTGACCGTGCTGGTATATTTCCCTGTCTGTAGAAGCTTCATTATGGCATTTCAGAAATATAATCTTTTTAATCTGCAGGACAAGGGTTGGAATAATTTCGACAATTTCAGAGCCGTTTTCAATGACCTTACATACCCGTTTGGACAAGTGCTCCTAAACACTTTTGTGTGGGTTTGTATTTCTTTGGTGTTACAGTTCATGCTCGGATTTGGCCTTGCACTTCTTTTGCGAAAACCCTTTAGGGGACGAGGACTCTATACGTCGCTCGTTTTTTACCCATGGGCGCTATCGGGCTTTGCCATCGGTCTCGTATGGTCGTGGATTTTTAATGGTCAATTTGGCCTCGCAAACGATGTCATTATGCGGCTTGGAATCGTTCACTCGCCAATTGGTTTTCTTTCAGATCCTCATTATGCCCTGATGTCGGTCATTGTTGCCAATGTTTGGTATGGGATTCCATTTTTCGGCATAATGATCTTAGCCGCATTGCAATCGATCCCGAATGAACTGTATGAGTCAGCCAAGATAGACGGGGCCAACTGGTTTACTCAGCTTTTCAGGATAACAATTCCATATATTAAGCCGACGCTCGTTAGTACCACCTTGCTCCGTGTAATGTGGATAATGAATTTCCCGGAGATTATTTATGGAATGACTAATGGTGGACCAGCCAATGCGACGAATATCCTTGCGACCGAAATGCTGAACAAGATTATGAAAGAGTACAACTATGGTCAAGCATCGGCTATAGGCCTTATCATAATGATGATTCTTTTCGTGTACTCATTTTTCTACTTGAGATTTACCTCGAGGAAGGAGATTGAAATATGAAAGCATCAAGGTGCCTTTCCTCACTTGGTAGATTTGTAGCACTTGCAGCATTTCTTATTTTTGCTCTTTTCCCTCTTGTATGGATAATCATAACCTCCCTAAAAGATCCTAAGGAGGTGTTCACTTTCCCTCTCAAGTACATTCCAAACAAGATCACTTTTTCGAGTTACCAAAGGCTTTTTAGATTCAACAATTTTGGATTGTATTTCAAGAATAGTCTAATTGTGACTTTGCTGGGGTCCTTAGGTTCTCTTTTTATGGCTTTGTTTAGTGGGTACGCCCTCTCCCGCTACAAGAAACACGCCTTAAAAGCTAACGTTCTACTCGTACTCTATTTCAGCCAGATGATACCTTCTTTCCTTTTGATGACACCGCTTTACATAATGGTTGCAGGCTTGGGAGGATTGGATAAGCTTTGGGTACTTGCTGTAGTCTATGTTGCCACTACACTTGCCTTCAACACAATTATGTCAAAAAGTTTTTTTGATAGAATTCCGGTAAGTATTGAAGAAGCGGCTATGGTAGATGGATGTACCACCAGTCAGTCGCTGTTTCGAATTGTCATTCCCATGATGGCTCCCGGCCTTGCGGCAATTTTCAGCTTTTCTTTTGTGAATATTTGGAATGAGCTCTTCTTGGCCGTTATGTTTCTATCAGACCCTGCTAAGACAACTGTACCTGTAGCTTTGAATTCATTTATCTCAAAAGCAGGCATAAGTTGGGACACACTGAGTGCTGGCTTGGTAGTTGCCTTGCTCCCTACGATGCTCGTTTTTGCCTTTGGGCAAAAGTACATAGTTGCAGGTCTTACAGAAGGAGGCGTAAAAGGATGACAGTGGCCCAGAGAAGTGAGACATACGGCGATGAACAATAATGATAACAGAACTGAAAGGATTCCACCACTAGTTCGATTCAAGATGGATAGGTTTGGCGTGATGATCCACTTTGGCCTCTACTCGATTCTGGGCAGAGGAGAATGGGCAATGTATAACGAAGCGATTCCAGCTGGTGAATACCGGAAGCTGTTTGATAAGTTCCTTCTGTCAGAAACCTTTTCGCCTCGAGAATGGATTAGGGCGGCGGCAGCAGCTGGAGCGCGTTATTGCATACTGACAACACGGCACCATGAAGGATTTTGTCTTTGGGATACGGCTACCACTGATTTCAACTCCAGAAAGAGCCCTTGTCAACGTGATCTAGTTAAGGAATTTGTTGATGCTGCAAACGAATTTGGACTAAGGGTGGGCCTTTACTATTCGCTTCTCGATTGGAGCGACCAAGGATATCTCAAAGGACCAAAAGCAGATAGGTCGAACTGGAAAGAATTTGTACATAAAGTGCATTCGCAAGTTTATGAATTGATGACGCACTATGGGAAGATAGATGTGCTTTGGTACGACGGTTTTTGGCCATTCGATAACCCGCCGTATTGTGATGATATTACCGCAGAGGACTGGGCTTCGGCCGAGTTGAATTCGATGGTTCGCCAGCTGCAGCCTGGGATTCTTATAAACGATCGGTCCGGTATCCAAGAAGATTTTTCGACACCTGAACAAGAAATTGTAGCAAAAGGAAGAACGTGGGAAGCTTGCATGAGTTCGAATGACAACTGGGGTTACCACGCAGGAGATAAGAACTGGAAGACCCCCAGACAGGTTTTGGGCGCGCTCGTGCATAGTGTTAGCTTAGGTGGGAATTTTCTATTCAATGCCGGGCCTTCGGCAGATGGTGTTATCCCCAAACCTACTCTAGATTGTTTGGCTACAATTGGAGAATGGATAAAAGAAAACGGGGCTTCGATCTACGGTTGTACAAAATCTTTCCACCTCGCGCGCGAAGCGTTGGACGGTGGTTTCTTTTGCAATTCGGGAATATGGACTTTCAACCCGGCACTTAAGAGACTTTACTACCATATATTGCGCTGGCCTGGAACTGTTTTGCGGGTTCGTGTTCAAGACATCATAGTAGACCATGTTTCACTATTGGCGAGCCAGCAGAATATGCCTTTTTCGCAAAAGGGAAATGGTCTGGAGGTACATGGTTTACCTGGAGAACCGATAGATGACTTAGATACTGTTCTTGCTATTGATTATCATAAAATTATGTACTGAAAGGAGATAACATATAATGACCGACAAAGATGCGACATATGTTTTACTCCACTTAGGAGAGGACAATCTACCATACAACGCAGTAAATCCTCCCATTTTTCAAACTTCTAATTTCTGTTTTGACAGCTTTGACAGTCTACAAGAAGCACTGGAGGACGAGTTGTCCACTTGTCTTTACACGCGTGGAAACAATCCAACCGTGAACCTCGTAGAAGAGAAAATAGCCAGCCTAGAACATGGCGAGAAGGCCAAACTCCTTGGTTCAGGTGCTGCTGCAATTACCAATGCCATCATGTCCTGCGTGTCGATGGGTGACCACGTTATCTGCGTCAAAGATGCATATAGCTGGGCGACAAAGTTTATTGGAGTCTATTTGGAGCGGTTTGGCGTTGAGCACACTTTTGTGAATGGTACAGATACGGCAACGATTGCGGCTGCTATTCGGCCAACGACGCGGGTTATTTATCTTGAAAGCCCCACTTCGAATACTTTTCTTTTGCAGGACATTGCCGCCATAACCAAAATAGCGAAAGACAAGAACATTACAACTATTATCGATAATACATGGGCCACACCCTTCTATTGCAATCCAATAGACTTTGGCGTCGACCTTGTCGTTCATTCTGCAAGCAAGTATCTTGGCGGAAATAGCGATTTGGTTGCAGGTGTCGTCATAGGGAAAAGGGATAAAATTGATCACATGATCAAGACCGAATCACTACAGTTTGGCGCTGTTGCCGACCCATTCATGGCATGGCTCGTCCTAAGAGGCATGAGGACGCTGCATGTTCGTTTACCGGCTCATTTTGCTGGCGCCCTTGCTGTTGGGCACTATCTCGAACAAAAACCGGAGATTGAGAGCGTCTCTTATCCATTCCTCGAATCACATCCCCAGTTTGAATTAGCCAACAAACAAATGCGTGGTGGAAGTGGTCTCTTGTCTTTCAGGCTCAGGACAAGGAATCTGGATCAAATCAAAACCTTTATCAACAGCTTCAAAGTCTTTAAACGTGCAGTGAGCTGGGGCGGATATGAAAGCCTTATTATGCCCGAAGCAGCCTCATTCCCAACTTCCAAGATACCCGAAGAACAATTGAATCTAGTCAGAATACACGTTGGGCTCGAGTCGCCAAGTTTGCTCATAGAAGATTTTGAAAGGGCTTTTTCAGTTATGGGCCATACTTTGTAGGATCATTGGATTTGCCGAAAAGTCAGCTAATAACAAGAGGCAAGGCAAGTACCGAATCTTCACAGACATCCTATCACGTCATCAACTCTTCTTCTTTAAAAGAAGCCGACAAATGATAAGTTGTTGTAGGAGATTAAAATGAGTCGCGTTGAGCTAAAATGAATCATGCTGTTAAGAATACCGAGCTTTGGTGCCATACCACTTTGTACCCAACGCTTTGCAGTCATTTTTGAGCCAGCAAGTAGGAACCCCGCGCCTCCAATATAGAGTCGAAATTGCCGTCAGGGGGCGCGGGCCTTTGCTAATGCACACCGCTCATGAGCAGTTCATTGCTTTTTGTAGATGTTGAGGCCGTTCGCCCCTGATGTCACATAAACATAAGAGTCCTTAAACGCGATATTGTGACCATGGATATCCGGGTAGTACGTCACCATTACAGGGTTTTCAGGGTCTTTGATGTCGAAGACGTATAACCCTTGGTTCTGTTCAGGTCCGATGTAGAACAGGTATCCTCCATGAACTGCGATTCTCCCGCCGGAATAGAGCCCATCGATGGTGTATACGATGAGTGGCTTCTTGGGATTGGAGACTGATACGATTTCGATCGAGCCTTCCCCACTCAACCCATGAACGAAGGCGTAGTCACCGGCGATACAGACACTCTGCACGGTATTGTCGTTTCTGGCCGACACAATCGTGCTTAAAAGTTCTGGTGAGATTGCATTGCTTGCGTCATAGATTAAGAACCTGTCGCCTCCAGCGCAGTAGAGATATTGGCCTTTCTTTACAATGTCATAATTCCATGCATTCCCCCCATTTTCCTGGAACGTATGCAGGACCGGCACATTCGGCGATTTAAGGTCCACGGCAACGAAACTGCCAGTGTTGTTTGCATTCGTATATAGGACATGATCGGAAGATGAGGTCGAGTTGCCCGATCGGGTGACCGTATAGGAAATCCCTGTGTTGATCTGGCGGACGAATTCTGGGTTAGCAGGATCGTTTAGACTCAATACCCTTATCCCAGCGATGCTGGAAGCAACATATGCCGTTTGCCCATGGATAAGGATTCCTTCCGAGTTATCCCATTGATGGGTCTGGTTTGTTTTCCAGGTCCCGACGATCTTAGCATTTTCCGGATTGGAAATGTCGAGACTGTCGATACAAGGTGCGGCAAAGTCGGACACGAGGAGATAGTCTTTGTAGAAAGCCATGCCGAAAATATCCGTCGAGTCTTGCCAGAAGTGCCTGAATGGAACGTTTTTAACCCGAGTCAGGGAACTGAAGGCCTCTTCGCTCGGTGTCAGACCATCTGGTATATAGGCAGCAATATCTTCAAGCAAGGCGCTTGCAGGATCTGGAGCAGCTATCATGGTGGCTGAATTTGTCCAGTCCGTTTTGAGCCACAGAATTGGGACTCCAAATTCCGCCGGGCTTTGCAGATAATAATCACACAGATAGGACACCATCCGCTCACCATTCACCGTGGCATATTTTGCAATTTGACCATTTTGAGTAACGAGCTGCTGTTCCTTGTATTGAGATCCTTGTGTAGGATACAAGGTGGTACCTGTCATAACCATAGAAGATTCTGTGAGTACAAGCTTTGCGTCTGGTTTTTTGACCCATGTGCCATTGTGAAAGTTCCAGGCGTCGTAGGTTCCGAATACTGCCGTGTCTTGTTGCACCGGTGGGGGTGTCTGGGCTGGGGGAACTTTCTTACCGAGACTTGTACAACTGACACAGCTCAATGCTATGCACATTGCAAGCCCAATACAGAGAACAGTATGCCGGGTAGAGGGCTCGCGTCGCACGAGACTCTCCCCAAAAGAATGACCTCGTTGTAGGTACATACCGCATACCTCCTCTTTTGTTACATTTTCTTCAAGCACCATTCATCAAAGTCATTCTTCAGGCATCTGACTTCAAAGAGCATATCATCGACATTTACTTGCTGATATCGGCGGTAATAATACGGAATGCTAACAGGTTTGCCATCTCTATCCTTTGCTTGCTGCGATCCCTCTATCGTCTGCTGAAGCAGTGCATAGGCTTTTACATTGAGCCTCAAGGCCCCGTTGGTACCTGATTGGACGATCTTGACAGATTTGACCCTGTAGCCATAGACGGACTGGTCTCTGTTGTGCCGGGGGACATAGTTTTGGTCCAGGTATGATTTCATTAAGTAGCTGAGCGTTTTTTCGTCTGGAGTGAGTGACGAATTATCAACATCGGAACGCTGAACCACTGGGTACTGTACAAACGTAAGCAGCGTAGACAGACTTGCAAGGCCACTTTCGTTGAGCATCAAGTAGTTCCCAAAATTGTTGTTAGCTATGGCGACTTTTTGTAACCCTTGCACTGAGTTGTCCCCAGAGTCGTCCATAACTGCACCGTGGATAAAGAGATATTCTGCTATTTCATATGCGGCATCATTGCCACCGGTGCAGGAAAATGCGAAGTTCAAAGCAGATCTCTTCTCTGAGTTCTGCATATTGATGTCGGCTCCATTTTCCACAAGGACTACGACAGCATCATAATTGCCAACCAAGGCCGCCACTTGCAAAGCCGTCATGCCTCGGAGTTTTTTTGCCGCGTAGTTTATATCTGGTCCTTTTGAAACGACCGCTCGAACTACATCGCCTGTATAGTCGTACGAAGCTGCCAGTATGAGCGCGTTGTAATCGTCATTGTCATTCATATTGATGTCGAGGCCTGCATTGACAATTTTCTCGGCAAGATCAAAGTAGTGGGCCCTTAAAGCGAGCCTTAACACCGACTGCTTTGTTGATTTATCCACCAAGTTTACGTTTGCACCATGTTTAAGGAGCACATCGGCCGACTCTTTGACAAACCTGTCTTCGTTTATGTTAGGTGATTTATAGAGCGTAACGAGTCCACCCAATAGGTTTTGGGGTAGCACACGGTTTATCAGGTTCCAGAGTGGTGTTCTACCTTGATTGTCTTGGCAGTTTACATCAGCACCATCCGCAATCAATTTCTCCAGTTTGTCAGGGCGTGGAAAGCCCAGAATATATAGGCTCTTAACATATTTCTGAAGCTCGTCATTTTTTGCCTGATCGGCATAGACACCCGCAACTGATGTCACCGATAAGGCGACAAGTAGAAGTGCCATCATGAGTTTTTTCATACTTTCTTCCTCCATTGACTTAAAGAACATTAGGTACCTTAGCCAAAACCTTGAGCAGCAAAAAATTGCCACCCATGGTTCAGCCTTGCTACCTAGTACGTATAGCATTAGTTTGATTGAACCGGTTATTGGGAATCTTGGAATTTTGACTAAGCAAAACGGGAAAACATCCTAAAGAAATCCTTATACAAGTTTGCCGATTCCGTTGTTATGGCTTCGTAAAGGTTTTCTTGGCCTTATTTATTTTTATCGATAAAAATATATTGACACTTCTTCTTCAAATCGATAATATTTGCTCGATTTTAAGGAGATTGAAGCAATGAGCATCGAAGTCAAGGGTTTGAGCTTTGAAGACCTCCAGATCGGCATGGAAGCCAGTTTTGCAAAGACAGTTACCGAGTCCGATATTGCAAATTTTGCCGGTGTGTCGGGGGACTTTAATCCGGTCCATGTCAACGAGGAATTTGCCTCGACCACACGGTTTAAGGGGCGAATAGCCCATGGAATGCTTACCGCGGCCTTCATTTCTACAGTCTTGGGCACGAAGCTGCCTGGTCCTGGAGCCATTTATGTTTCGCAAAACCTTAAGTTTAAAGCGCCGGTGCACATCGGCGACACCGTTACCGCGAGCGTCCAGGTAATTGCTCTCAATCCGGAGAAGCACTTTGCCACATTTAGAACGCTGTGCACCGTAAAGGGGGAAGTCGTGGTGGACGGCGAGGCTGTTTTGCTTGTCCCTTGTGTGAGAGTTGATTCAGCACTTACGAGTTCGTCTTCATCGTCCTCTACTACCAAATCATCATCCACTGAAAAAGGAAAGGCCTATGGACTTCCAGTTCGACAAACAGCATCAGCTTCTTAAACGCCTCTACGACGAGTTTGCCGAGACCGAAGTCAAGCCACTTGCAAAAGAGGTCGATGAAGCGGAGCGCTTCCCGGCTGAAACCGTAGCCAAAATGGCTCGCATCGGTATGATGGGGATCCCATTCCCTAAAGAATATGGTGGTTCTGGCGGCGACAACCTCGCCTATATCATGGCCGTGGAAGCACTTTCAAAAGTCTGCGCAACAACTGGTGTCATACTTTCCGCCCATACCTCGCTGTGCGCCGGTCCAATTTGGGAATATGGCACCGAAGAACAACGCCGGAAGTACCTCGTACCCCTCGCTTCGGGCCAGAAATTGGGAGCATTCGCCCTCACCGAGCCCAATGCCGGTTCCGATGCTGCAAGCCAGCAAACCACCGCGGTAAAGAAAGGCGACCACTGGCTACTCAATGGCTCGAAAATCTTTATTACCAATGCCGGTTACGCAGACATTTTCGTCGTCATGGCAATGACAAATCGAGATGCGGGTACGCGAGGCATCTCGGCATTCCTTGTAGAAAAGGGTATACCGGGCTTTTCGATTGGGAAACACGAGAAAAAGATGGGCATACGCGGCTCCTCGACCTGTGAACTCATCTTTGAAAACGTCGAGTTGCCGCTGGAAAACCTGCTTGGCAAGGAAGGGGGCGGTTTTGGGCTCGCCATGAAGACGCTGGATGGCGGGCGCATCGGCATTGCCGCACAGGCAGTAGGCATTGCACAGGGCGCAATAGACGAGACCGTTGCGTATGTAAAAGAGCGCAAGCAGTTCGGCAAATCCATCGCCTCGTTCCAGAACACGCAATTCAAGCTTGCCGATATGCAGACCAAAACCGACGCGGCGCGCCTTTTGGTATATCGGGCGGCCTGCAGCAAGGACGCAAGACTGCCGTACAGTACGGAAGCTGCCATGGCGAAGCTCTTTGCAAGCGAGACCGCAATGTCGGTGACGACAGAAGCGGTTCAGCTTTTTGGCGGATACGGCTATACGCGCGAGTATCCTGTTGAGCGCATGATGCGCGACGCCAAGATTACAGAGATCTACGAGGGGACGAGCGAAGTGCAACGGATGGTCATCTCGGGCGCCATGCTCAAATGAGACAGAGACCTTCGCTTTGCTGGGCGCCATGCTCAAATAATCGACGCGGATAGTCCGATCAAAATGGTCACTATGGCCAGCGCCAATTAGCACTAACAGAGGAATCATATATGAAGATAGTCGTTTGTATAAAACAGGTTCCGGATACTACAGAGGTTAAGATTGACCCTGTTACAGGCACCCTTCTGCGTGAGGGAGTGCCCAGTATCATCAATCCGGACGACAAGAGTGGCCTGGAAGCCGCGCTTACCCTGCGCGAGGCTGCAGGGGGCACCGTGACCGTACTCAGCATGGGCCCAGCCCAGGCCGACCTGGCCCTGCGCGAGGCGCTCGCGATGGGCGCCGACAACGCCATTCTTCTTTCCGACCGGGCCTTTGGTGGGGCGGACACCTGGGCAACCTCCCTGACGCTCGCCACCGCGCTCAGGAAGCTCGACTGGGACCTTATCGTCTGCGGACGGCAGGCCATCGACGGAGACACGGCCCAGGTCGGCCCTGAAATTGCCGAACATTTGGGCATTCCACACGTGAGTTATGTAAGTGAGATCGAGTTTGACCTGGAATCGAGCCATTCGGCGGCGAACCTGTCGCAGTCGGGGTCACTCCAACCTCGCGCAATCATTGTTAAACGAAATTTCGAGGATGGCTGGCAACGCCTTCGCGTGGAACTGCCTTGCCTTGTCACTACCATGAAAGACCTCGGAAAACCGCGCTACATGACCGTGAGCGGCATTTTGGATGCGTACACAAAGGAAATCCCCGTGTGGGGAGTCGCGGACCTTGGTATTGACCCCAAAATTGTGGGCCTTGCAGGGTCTCCAACGCGCGTCAAAGCGTCGTTTACCAAGGGTGCAAAACAGGCTGGCAAGGTATACGAAGTCGATGCGCAAGAAGGCGCCAGGTTGATCGTAGAGAAACTGAAGGAAAAGTTTATACTTGGCCGTTGATTTCGGCCTGCTTCCGTTTGCATCAGTATCAGTATGCGCCCATCTGAATCAGAAGTTTGCATCAGAAGTGGAGAAAGAATGAAAATGAATATGAAAACAGAATCAGATACGAACAATGCGCCCAATGACTACAGAGGCGTTCTCGTCTTTGCGGAGCGGCGTGGCTACGAGGTTCAGAAAATCGCCTTTGAGCTTTTGGGCGCGGGGCGGGAACTTGCCGACAACCTTGGCGAGCCACTTGTAGCGCTCCTTGCGGGGAGCGGAATAGAGGAAGCGGAAGCCAAAAGCCTTGTGGCGGCCGGTGCCGACGAGGTCATCCTCGTGGACCGCCCTGAGCTCGCCGTCTACCTCACCGAGCCGTTCGCCGCGACGCTGACCGCGGTTATACGCGACAAAAAACCCTCCATCTGCCTTGTCGGGGCAACGACGATTGGCCGAGACCTTGCGCCGCGCGTCGCGGCCCGTGTCGGCACCGGCCTTACCGCGGACTGCACTGCTCTCGCCATCGACCCGGAAAGCCACAACCTGCTAATGACCCGCCCCGCCTTTGGCGGCAATCTCCTTGCCACCATCGTTTGTCCTGAGCACCGTCCACAAATGTCTACGGTGCGTCCTGGCGTCATGCGCAGCCTCGATCCGGATCCTACCCGCACAGGAAAAATCTCGCGTTTCGACCATGGGACCTCTGGCGTAGCGGTAGCTGGAGCTAACGGAACGGAGAAATGCCCCAAAACCATTGGAATAGGCAACAAAATAACGATTCTTGAGACGGCCTCTGCCAAAGTTGAGAAGAAAAACATCGAAGAAGCATCGATCCTGGTCTCTGGCGGACGTGGTCTTGGGTCGCCCGAGAACTTTGACAAGCTGAATGAGCTTGCGCGCGCCTTGGGTGGCATGGTCTCTGCGAGCCGCGCCGTGGTGGACTCAGGCTGGATCGGGCAGGATCGCCAGGTTGGCCAAACCGGCAAGACCGTCAGACCCGATCTTTACCTGGCCTGTGGCATCTCTGGCATGATCCAGCACATTGCCGGCATGGAAGACTCCGACTACATCATAGCCGTCAACAAAAACCCTGAAGCGCCTATCTTCAATTATGCCGACCTGGGCATTGTGACCGATGTAAACAAGCTCATCCCAGCGCTCATTGAAGAAATTAGGGCTGCAAAGATACGGTAAAACCCTCTGAGGATGGAATATCCGCTTACGAGAATCATCTCGACCAAACGCCTACCAAGCGCTCACGGCCTTAGGGCAAGTCCGCGGCAAGCCTGCGAATCGATTCGAACGAGCCGTCCACGGCCACTTCCTGCGCCCTTCGTTCTCCCTTCACAACAAGGCCACCATCTGTCGCTTCGAAGTCGACGATGGGCGATTCCACGATGTCATCGCGGAGCTTGACCAGAGCAACGCCGTAGTAAAGCGTCCTTTGTCCATGAGCAGGGATCTCCACGGTGGTGGGATTGCCCAGTAACTCTGGATGTTCCCTCGAGTAGGGCAGCCCATTCGCAAAGGCGCCAATCGCATTTTCGGTACCAAGGCAGAAGGTTCTGTCAGAACCTCCTTCGTTGAAAGACCACGGCGTAAAGTCGCGCCCGCCATATTGGAACCAGAGGTCGTTGAAACAAAGCCCGATTTCGTCTTTCGGCAGGCCAGCACGACCGGGAAACAACGTGACGTAGGCCAAGCCCAATGCAGGATTGACGACGCAACCCCATCCAAGGCTTCGGTTTTTGTCCACAGCACCGGTGACAAAATCGGTGGCGCCAACCATGCCGGGCACGACGCTCACATCGGTGAAGCCACCAGCCCGCAGTGGCACCTTTGTAAGGCAATCGATCTCGACACCTTGCGCAAGCCTGCCGGTATCGTCGAACTCGGTGCCTTTGGGTGCCGTCATAAAGTGCTTGGCGCTCAGGTAGATTCTACAGCCCTTCTGTAGAAACTGTCCCCCGAGCGTATTGTGTCGTGCAACGTTGATGCTGATGGCCTTGTCGCCGTTATTTTGTATCCGCATAACGGAATAGTACGCGGGCTGACCATCGGCTACGATGTCGATCTTGCGAAAGGTCAGGGGTATACGGCCATCGGGGCTTTCCATACCGAAGTCCGCCAGCACCGCCTTGCCGTCGGCGGTTTGTTTCGCCGCACGCAAAGTCCACGCCCTATTGGCCGTCCAACCGTGCGAAGGCATTTCGACGCCGTCGATTGTGCAGTCCGGCCCGAAGTTCGGCATGCAAGGGAAGTCGCCCGCGAGGCCATAGAGAATTGGCGATTTCCAGTAAGCCTTTTTATCCTCAGACCACGGGGCGCCAGAGTTGTCGCGAAAATCGGGTACCCAGTGCGTGTTGATGCCGCCTTTGCCTACTCTAAAGCTGAATTCCGGCACCATGCCACCGTGATCTTCAATGACCACCCTTACCGTGTCGTTCGACAAAATCACAGCCTTCCGGCCGAAATACTCAGCCTGCACCGCTTCCAGTTTTGAACCATTATTCGAACTCATACTTCCATCCTTACAGGGTCCTTCATACTCATCTCGCTCATCCCACCTATTTCTTGCATTTCGCGCTGCGATTCACGATCAGAGCTGCGATTCACGATCAGAGCTGCGATTCACGATCAGAGCTGCGATTCACGATCAGAGCTGCGATTCACGATCAGAGCTGCGATTCACGATCAGAGCTGCGAT
>Ga0116192_1000859_pt1 | contig 22211 bp, 17 predicted proteins | sample AD_UKC113_MetaG_FD_89876 | JGI IMG/M metagenome (GOLD analysis project Ga0116192, IMG submission 89876) | Active sludge microbial communities of municipal wastewater-treating anaerobic digesters from Hong Kong - AD_UKC113_MetaG | ecosystem: Engineered > Bioreactor > Anaerobic > Digestate... | reverse complement strand
TGCAAACGGGACCCCCGGAATCGAGGATTCGGCTTCCTATGCGGCGTCGGCGTTCCTCATCGAGTGCCGGGGCGGTCCCCTTCCCGGGGGAAATGCCCGGACCTGGGACTGGTCTCGGGCGGCGCCTCTGGCAGGGCGATATCCCCTCGTCCTGGCGGGCGGGCTTGCCCCTGAAAATGTTTCCGACGCCATGTCCCGGGCCCTGCCCGATGCCCTCGATGTGAGTTCCGGGGTCGAAATCTCGCCGGGGAGAAAAGACCTTCAAAAAGTCCGTGAATTTCTGGAGGCGGTCAGGAGCACGCCATCTTCCAGAACCCTTAGGAGGATTTTTTCATGAAGCCGAATCCACAATCCCGCGTTCCCACCTTTCCCGACCCTCACGGCCACTTCGGCCCTTACGGCGGCCGCTACGTGGCCGAGACCCTCATGCCCGCCATCCTCGAATTGGAGGAGGCCTACGAACGAATTGCAGGCCGCCGGGATTTTCACGAGGAACTGGGGAAACTGCTCAAAGACTACGCCGGGCGCCCCACCCCTCTGTTCTTTGCCGGAAGGCTCACGGCCAAACTGGGGGGGGTCCGGATCTACCTCAAGAGGGAGGACCTGGCCCATACGGGAGCCCACAAGATCAACAACACCCTCGGGCAGGCCCTGCTTGCCCGGTGGATGGGAAAACGCAAGGTGATCGCCGAGACGGGGGCGGGACAGCACGGAGTGGCCACGGCCACGGCGGCGGCCCTGTTCGGCATGGAATGCCGGGTCTTCATGGGAACCGAAGACATCGAGCGGCAGGCGGCCAACGTTCAAAGGATGAGGCTCCTGGGGGCCGAAGTGGTCCCCGTACGCTCGGGCACGGGCACCCTCAAGGACGCCATGAATGAAGCCATGCGCTACTGGGTGGGAGCGGTGCGGGACACCTTCTATGTCATTGGGTCCGTTGCCGGACCCCATCCCTATCCCCGGATGGTCCGGGATTTCCAGAGGGTGATCGGGGACGAAACCCGGGAGCAGATCCTGGCCGCCGAAGGCCGCCTGCCCGACGTGCTGGTGGCCTGTGTGGGGGGCGGCTCCAACGCCATGGGGCTCTTCTACCCTTTTCTCGAGGACGCCGTGGAGTTGGTGGGAGTCGAGGCGGCCGGTCGCGGGATCCCCACGGGCAAACACGCCGCCACCCTGGGAGCCGGGTCCGTAGGCGTCCTTCACGGGTCCAAGTCCTACGTCCTTCAGGACAAGGACGGCCAGATTCTCGAAGCCCATTCCATTTCCGCAGGACTGGATTACCCGGGGGTCGGTCCGGAACATGCCCACCTCAAAGACATGGGCAGGGCCCGGTACGAATCCGTGACGGACTTCGAAGCCTTGGAAGCTTTCCGGGAACTCTGTCTGTGTGAAGGCATCATCCCGGCCCTCGAGAGCTCCCATGCCGTCGCCTGGGCCCTGCGGGAAGCCCCCAGGCGCCCGCCCTCGGAGGTGATTGTCGTCAATCTTTCGGGCAGGGGCGACAAAGACCTGGGAATCGTGGCAGGCAGGCTCGACCCCCATCAGCCCCAATGAATCGGAACGGAAAGGAGCCACCATGAATCGAATCCGAAAGACGTTTCAGGACCTCGAGGGGCGAAGGGAAAAGGCCCTGGTGGGTTTTGTCACCGCCGGAGATCCGGATATTGCCCGGTCCCGGGAGCTGATCCTGTCCATGTGCCGGGCAGGCCTCGACATCCTCGAGCTGGGAGTGCCGTTTTCGGACCCCACGGCGGACGGTCCCGTCATTCAGCGATCCTCGGCCCGGGCCCTCAGAGCCGGAGTGAATCTCGCAGCGGTCCTTGAGCTCACCCGGGATCTTCGTCGAGAGGTCTCGGTACCCATCATACTTTTCAGCTATTACAACCCTATCCTGGCCTACGGGGCGGATCGTCTGTACGGGGACGCGCTGGCCGCCGGGGCGGACGGCTTGCTGGTGGTGGATCTGCCTCCCGAAGAATCCCAAGAGATGACCTCCCGGTGGCCGGGCCGGGATTTGTGTCTCATTCGTCTTTGCGCTCCCACCACTCCTCCCCGGCGCATGGAATCCATTGCCCGGGGGGCATCGGGCTTTCTGTACCTGGTTTCCATGACGGGGGTGACCGGAAGCGGCGGGCTGGATCTCGAGGAGATTTCCCGAGTGGCGACCTTGCTTCGGACCTGTGCCGATGGGACTCCCATCTGTGTGGGGTTTGGAATTTCCACTCCCGAGCAGGTGAGAGCGGTGGCCTCCGTGGCCGACGGGGTCGTGGTGGGCAGCGCCTTCGAGCGGTTCATGGAATCGGGCCTCGAGGACCCCGACCTGGGGGAGAAGCTGGGAGCGATGGTCCGGGGGCTCAAGGCGGCAACCCGGTTCTAGAGGAAAGCCTCGGGAAACGGGGATGCAGCCGGACCCAGCCGTCCTGTGCGCTCGGGCGAGCCGACGCCGACCCCTCGAGGCGGGCATTTGGCCCCCCCAAAGCCCATGTTCACGACCGGGGATCTGTGGTAAAGAATGCTTGTGACGGATGCCGAGACCCGGGGGAACGAATCACACGGAGAGAAGGTTGCGATGTTCTTCTTCATAGGCGGGGTCCAACCAAAGACGGTGACCCTGGAGGACACTGCCCGGCTTTGCCCCGCTTGCGGGCTGGCCCAGGCGCGGTTGAAACGGATCGACCACTATGTGAGCCTCTTTTTTATTCCCCTTTTTCCGGTAAAGAGGGGGGACCCCGTGGTGATCTGCGATCGATGCGGAGCCGTGTCGGCTCCCCATCCGGGGGTGGGGGAGGTCCCGGTCGTTCTGAAAGGAGGCAACTGCCTTCGATGCGGGTACCCGCTGGATCCAAGTTTTCGGTATTGTCCCCAGTGCGGTGTCCGGGTATAAAGGGGGCGGAAATCCATTGAACCGCGGATCGGATGGGTGAGCGAAATGCCGAACGAGAACAAAATACTCTTTTTCCCCATGGTTGCCCGGCCCTGTATCCTGGAGGTGCTCACGGAGTTTCTCGACGAGCAGGCCAAACGCCTGAAACCGAGGACCTACCGGCGATACGAGGAGGTCGTCGACCTGTTTCGACACTGCATGAACAACTATGGGGTGGACGAACTGACCAATTCCGCCGACATCGTCTTTTACGAGCGGCTTTACTACCAAAAGAATCTCGAATTCACCGCCATTTTTGGGCCTGACAAAATCTTGCCGTGCCTTCCCTACTTTCTCAACTTCTTCATGTTGCGAAAGGTGATGGCTTCGGAGGGACTGCTCGAGGCTGCGGGGACCGTGTCCCGGCGCCTGGTGCGGTGGCTGCTGGAAAACGGCTACGTCAAAGCGGAGGAGGCGGAAGAGGCCGCCAAGGTGGTGATGGAGGCCGCCCGGGAGCTTCCTGCCGCGGAACGGGTGGCGAGGCTGCTGTTCCATTATGCCCAGAGTCATACTCCCCGGTACTGGACCTTGGAACTCGACGATTATTTCACCATCGACAAGGTGAACCCCGGGACCCTGGTTCTCGCCGGGTCCAACACCTCCGCCCTCGTGGAGCTGAAAGTGCCCAAAGAGATCACGGACCAGTGCAAGGAAGGCTGGCAAATCAGCCTGCTTCTGGGAAAGACCCAGGGCGGCTGGTCCATTCTCGAGACGGGAAACGTTTATCCTTCCTGATCTTTGCGCCACCCTGATCTTTGCACCATATGAAAGGGGCGGACCCGTGCGGCCCGCCCCTCTTCGATGAAAGACCCCTCTGCCGATCCTTCTTCGGCAAAAACCTACTTCAAGCAGGAATTGACAAAATCCCAGTTGATGAGGTGCTCGATGAAGGTTGCCAGGTAGTCCGGCCTTCGATTCTGGTAATCCAGGTAATAGGCATGCTCCCACACATCCACGGTCAGGAGGGGGATCATGCCGTGGGCCAGGGGGGTATCGGCGTTGGCCGTCTTGGTGATTTGCAGCTTCCCGTTGTGGAGAACGAGCCAGGCCCAGCCGCTGCCGAATTGGGTCATGCCGGCGTTCTTGAGCTCCTCGACGAATTTCTGATAGCCTCCCAGGTCCGCGTCGATCTTCTGGGCGATGGGTCCCGTAGGAGCTCCTCCTCCGCCGGGCTTCATGCATTTCCAGTAAAAGGAATGGTTCCATGCCTGGGCCACGTTGTTGAATACGCCTGCTTTGGAGGGATCTCCGGCCGTCTTCTCGATGATGGTTTCCACGCTTTCCTTGGCCAGCTCCGAGCCCTCCAATAGCTTGTTGGCGTTGTCCACGTAGGCCTTGTGATGCTTTCCGTGGTGGAAATCCAGGGTCTTGGCGCTGATGTGCGGCTCCAGGGCCTCTTTTGCAAAAGGCAGGTCAGGCAACGTCACGATCATAACTCCTCCTTGTTCGCTAGAGTCTTTGGGGGGTTTAGGGAATGACTATCCGACTACACCGGAAATGCTGAGATCCGAACCGGGTGGCTGGGGAAGCTGCCGTCGTCCGCCGATGGTCCGCGCAGACGGCCGAAGGGCCGGAAACCCTCGCCAACGAAACGTTTGATAAGCATCGGTCGGAATGAATTCAAGCGCGAGCGCCGATTATTTTGGCTCCCCCGGCCTGCCGGCGACGGTTCGACCTTCCCGTCCGGTCCGGAGGGGAAGGCCTCGATAGGGATGAAGAAGGGATGACCCTCAGAAGCCGAATTCAGCCAGGAGAGAGTCGATCTCGTCCTGGGAATGGACCGCCCCCGCCACCTTCTCGTGGGCGGGACCGTAGAGTTCCTTTTCCTGCTTCCTGGTTCCCCCGGATTTCACCCCGAAGGTTCGAACCAGGTTGATCAGCTTGGATTCGAGGTCCTTTTGAAACTCCACGACCTTGTTGATTACCTGGCCGGTGAGGTCCTGGTAGCTCTGGGATGTGAGGATGGTCGTCAGGTGCTCCTGGTTGGCGGAAATGGATTCCTTGAGCTCCCGGAGAATCCGCGAGCTTTCGTCCATGCGTTCGTGGGCGACTTCTCCTATGGGTTTGAGGCGGGCGAGATGTTGCTCGATCTTCGAGAGCCGCTCCAGATCCTGTCGGATTCGATTCTGTATGGCTTCGGCATGGTCCAGGGTGGTGTTGGCCGCCTCTTCGGTGAGCTTGAGAAGGTGCTCGAGGCGGTTTTCCGAATCGGGAATGCTGTCCTCGACGAGCTCCCTGAGATCGGGGGTCAACGTCTGGGACAAACCCCGGATGGAATCATGGATCACCCGGGCCAGGGTGCCGATCTCCCGGTACAGTTCATCCTCTCCCTGGAACCCGGCCAGGTCCTCCAGGACCGCCTGAGCGTGTTCGAGGTTTCCCTCGGCAAAAGACGCCATGAACTCCTTGATGGATTTTAGGATGTTGTTGGAGCGCTCATCCTGGGTGGGAAGGACCTGGGAGAAGTCCTCTTCCGGGTCAAAAGGAGACAGGAGAAACTTGATCTTTTCCAGGCAGGCGGCCGGAAACTCGAGTTTGAAGGAATCCCCGCCGGAACCGAGGGAGGTTTCGATCTTTCCGCCCAGGCTGCTTGCCACTCGATTGAGGCCGGAGATGGCCGGGGATTCGGGGAGCGGCGGAACCGACGGCGCCTCCGGGTCCCGGCGGGACGGGGGAGCGTTGGGAGACCCGCCGGGCGTTTCCTTCCGGTCCCTGGCCGAAAGCTCGAGGGGTTCAAACCCCAGCAGTTCCATGGCTTCCACAATGGCGGATCGGACGGCCTCGAGAGTGCGCTCCTCCAATCCGCGGCGGAGGGCTTCGAGGGCGAAGTTCAGAGCCATGAACTGTTCGGGACCCAGGGACGGGTGATCCGTGTACTCGGCCATTTTGGCCGCGGCCCCCGAGAGTCCCTTGATGCCGTGGCGAGCGGAAGCAGCCCGCAGCTCCATAATGGCCTTTCGAACCTTTCGCAACACTTTGTCGGGAGGCTGGAGCCCCCCTTCCAAGGTGGCCAGTTCCTGTTCGGCCTTCTTGAGAATCTCGATGAGTTCGGTCAACTCACCATTTGCCGCCATGTCGCATCCTTCATCGTAGTTGCGGGGACGCCGCCCTTTCCGAACGGATAACCCGGCCGGGCGGGCAGTGTTTACGAACCGGAGGCCGGGTCCCGGTCGGGTCTCTTACTGAAAGGGATCTTTCAATAGAATGGTTTCTTCCCGGGCGGGTCCCACTGAGACGATCCCGATGGGAACGCCGGAGAGCTCCTCGACGGCTTCCAGGTAGCGGCGGGTGTTGAGGGGAAGGTCCTGGTAGCGGCGAATCCCCCGAAGGTCCTCCTCCCAGCCGTCGAATTCCCGGCAGACGGGCTCGCACTTTTCCAGGGCTTCCAGTTCCGGGGGAACCATGTCCAGGCTTCGGGTGCCGCAACGGTAGCTCACGCAAATTTTGAGCTTGGGGATTCCCGTCAACACGTCCAGCTTGGTGATGATCAAGCCCGCCAGACCGTTGAGCCGGACGGCGGAATTCACCACCACCATGTCGAGCCAGCCGCACCGTCGGGGTCGACCCGTGGTGGAGCCGAATTCCCCTCCCACCGCTCGAATCCTCTCCCCGGTTTCGTCCTCGAGCTCCGTGGGGAAAGGACCGCCCCCCACCCGCGTGGTGTAGGCCTTTACGACCCCCAGGACGGCGTGGATCCGGGTGGGGCCGATGCCGGATCCGCAGCAGGCGTTTCCGGCAACCGTATTGGATGAGGTGACGTAAGGATAGGTGCCGTGGTCTATGTCAAGGTGAGTGCCCTGGGCCCCCTCAAAAAGAATGTGTCGGTTCTCTCTAACCGATTGCTGAAGGCGCTCGGAGACGTTATCGGCAAAGGGGGCCAGTCGACGCCCGTAGGCCAGGTATTCCTCGGCGACGGCGTCGACCTCGAGGGGGCTTGCCCCAAAGAAATGCTCGAGCAGGAAGTTCTTTTCCTTCAGGTTGCGTTCGAGCTTGCTTCGCAGGGCTTGCTCGTCGAAAAGATCGTGAAGACGGATTCCCGATCGGCAGACTTTGTCTTCGTAGCAGGGTCCGATTCCCCGACCGGTGGTGCCGATCTTTCCGTGCCCCTTGGCGTTCTCCCGGGCCAGGTCCAGGGCCCTGTGGTACGGCATGATGATGTGGGTATAGCGGCTGATGACCAAGTTGTCCGGAGTTACGGACCGCCCGAGGCCGTTCAACCGGTCCATTTCCTGGAGGAGCACTCCGGGGTCCAGCACCACCCCGTTTCCAATCATGCACACTTTGCCGGGGTGGAGGATTCCCGACGGAATCAGGTGGAAAATGTACTGGGTGCCTTCCACCACGAGGGTATGGCCGGCGTTGTTGCCCCCCTGGAAACGAACCACGCAATCCGCTTTTTCCGTGAGCAGATCGACGACTTTTCCTTTCCCCTCATCCCCCCATTGAGTCCCGATGACCACCACATTCGCCATAATGCTCTCTTTCAAAAAGAAACGAATCGAACGGGCTTTCCACACGGTCGTTCCATAGGTTGAACCCCTTTTCCCGGGCACGATTTTCCGGCGTTGGCCGTTGCGCCCAACGTCCCGCAAATCCCGGGATTGTCCCCGTCCCGACGGGGTGCGCAATGGCGATCGGGCTGTGCCGGGGTCGATCCTCCCGGAAATCCCGGTATGGCACCCGGGGACCCGCAGAGGGCCTCTGCCCGAAACACCAGCGTTACCTGTAATGAAAAAAACGACTTGTGTCAAAGGGTAATCCAAAACCCGTCCGGGCGCGCCGGGTCTCCCCCGGGGCCGCCTGCCCCCGAGCTTTCCGTCCTTGACATCCTGCGGTTTCTTGCGTAGTGTGCAGGCATCGCTTGGCAAGATCCTGAGGTAGGGACCACAACGTTTCATCCATTGCCGATTTTAGCCGCACAAGAATCCAACGCTCGACGGGTCTGAACGATCAAGCATCCCCGTGGCCGGGCCGTAGGTCTTCTCAGGCGTACCGGGGAGGAAAGGGAAAGTTCCAGATGACTCGTTTCCTGTTCAGTCTCCGATTTCGCATCCTTCTCATCGTGTTTCTGGCCGTACTGCCTGCTCTGCTGTTGGTGTTGCGAACCGGCTTCGAACTGCGACGTATGGCCGTTGCCAAAGCCCGGGACCATGCCCTGAGCCTGGTTCATGTGGCCTCCATGGACTACAAGCTCTTGGTCCAGGAGACGCACCATTTCTTGATTGCTCTTGCGGAGCGTTCCGCAGTGCGCAACGGAGACCGGGCCCGGTGTTCTCCCTTGTTTGCAGGACTGCTCCGGGAAAACACCCATTACACCAATATCGGTCTCATCGACCTCGATGGGAGATTCGTCTGCAGTGCCATCCCAGCCGAACATCCCGTGGACGTATCGGACCGCTCTTACTTCCGGAGGGTCCTCGAAACCCGGGAGTTGGTCATAGGGGATTTCCAGGTGGGCCGCATCAGCGGCAAGGCATCCCTCACCTTCGCGTACCCGGTCCTGGACGCCGAGGAACGGGTGGAGGCGGTGGTCGTGGCCGACCTGGATCTGGCCTGGCTCAACGACCTGGGAACCAACGCCCGATTGCCCGACGGGGCGACCCTGACCCTGCTGGATTCCCACGGGATCGTCATGGCTCATTACCCGAATCCCCAAGAACGGATCGGCAAGTCCTTTTACGAAAATGGGGTCAAAGACTTGTTCCCGGCCGAAGGGGAACGGGTGGCGGAGGTCCGGGGTTCCGAAGGAAGGCATCGTTTCTATGCCTGTACGGACCTGGCGGCTCCCCACCAAGGAACGGTCTGCTTGGGAATCCCTAAAGAAACGATCCTGTCCGAAGCGGACTACATCCTGCGCGAAAACCTGGTTGCCGTCGGGGGCGCGGGACTCCTGGCGCTGATTGCCGCCTGGGGGTTGGGGCAGTTCTTCATGATGCGAAAGATCGACGTCCTGGTGGACACTTCCCGGAGGCTGGCCGAGGGAGACCTGGGTCACCGAACGGGAATTGCGCCGGGAAGGAGCGAAATTCGCCAGCTGGCCCAGGCCTTCGACGAGATGGCCGACAGGCTGCAATTGCGCCGAGAGGAGCGGGATCGAATGGAAGATGCCTTGAGGCAGTCCGAGGCCAAGTTCCGCACCCTGGTGGAACAGATTCCCGCCATTACCTACGTGGCTTCCCTGGATTCTCAGAGCACCAGCCTCTATGTGAGCCCTCAATCCCAAACGATCCTGGGCTTCGACGAGGAGGACTACCGTGCCGATCCCGATCTCTGGAGAAAAAGGCTTCACCCCGAGGACCGGGACCGGGTCATGGAAGAATTGGCTCGCTGCCATGCCGACAACGAGCTCTTTGTTTCCGAATACCGCATGATCGCAAAGGATGACCGGGTTGTGTGGTTCCGGGACGAGGCCCGGGTGGTGCGGGATGAATCGGGACTGCCCCTGTTCTTGCAGGGAGTGATGGTGGACATTACCGAGCAGAAGCGAACTTCCGAGGCCCTCCGGGAGTCGGAAGCCCTGGCCGGGATCATCCTGGAAAACATCTCCGACACCGTTTTCATCACCGACGATGCGGGGGGGGTCACCTACGTTTCCCCGGGCACCGGGGGAATTTTCGGGTTGTCTCCCCAGGAAGTCTATGCCCTGGGCAACATCAGCCGCCTCCTGGGCTCGGACCTCTTTGATCCCGACGCCTTGAAGGAATCGGGAGAACTCCAGGACATCGAAAGGGAGGTCGTGGACGGGAGAGGAAAGAAACACGCCCTCCTGGTGAACGTGAAGCGCGTGAACATCAAGGGTGGAACGGTTTTCTACACTTGTCGCGACATCTCCGTGCGCAAGAGGATGGAGAATGCCCTGCGGAGAGCCCGCGATGAACTGGAACTGAGGGTGGAGCAGAGAACCGCGGAGTTGGCGGCGCTCAATGAGGAACTGCGGGGGGAGATCCTCACGCGCCGGAGAGCCGAAGAAGCCGTGCGGGAGGCCATGGAAAAGCTCAAATTCTTCGCCTATTCCGTCATGCACGACCTCAAGAGCCCGTCCATCGCCGTTCACGGCCTCACGAACCTTCTTAAAAAACGCTGCAGCAATGCCATGGATGAAAAGAGCATGCTCTTTTGCGACCAGATCATCAAGGCATCCGAGCACGTCGCCGCTCTCGTGGACAAGATCAACGTCTTCATTGCCACCAAGGAAAGCCCCCTGGTCCTCGAGGCCGTCAGCACCCGGGAGATCTTCGGGACCCTCATGGAAGAGTTCTCGGCCAAGCTCACCCGTCGCCGGGTTTCATGGGTCCAACCGGAGGAGGTCGTCGAGGTCCGGGCGGATCGAATGTTGTTGCTTCGGGCCCTGAGGAACTACGTGGACAATGCTCTGAAATACGGCGGGGAGCGGTTGAGCGAAATCCGCATCGGGTACGAGGAGTCCGAATCGGTCCACATCTTTTCCGTCAGCGATAACGGGGAAGGGGTGACCGGGAAGGATTCGGAGAAGATCTTCGAGATGTTCCACCGGAACCACACCTCCCGGGGGATCGAGGGAGCGGGGCTGGGTCTGGCCATTGTTCGAGAGATTGCGGAGCAGCACGGCGGGAAGGTCTGGATGCGCCCCCGGTCCGACCAGGGCTCCATATTCTACCTATCCATCGCCAAGGATTTGCCGGACAAAGACACGCCTGCCGCCCGGGCGTGGGCGGGGAACGGGTGAGGATCGCCCCGGGAGGGGAAGCCATCCTCCCTTCCCGGGCGAAACGGTATGGCACCGGGTGATCGATCTGCCCGGGAACCGATTTGAAAGACCTTTATAGGCCTTGGCGCGCCGGGCTTTCTCAGACCCTTCTCATGCTGCGCAGCCTGCGGATCCGGTCCTCGATGGGCGGATGAGTGCTGAAAAGGTTCACCAAACTCTTTCCCGAAAGCGGGTTCACGATGAAAAGATGCGCCGTGGCAGGCTTGGCATCCTCCATGGGAATCTGGTGGGAAGCCAGGGACAGCTTCTCGAGGGCCCGAGCCAGGGATTCGGGTCGATGGGACAGTCGGGCCCCCGTTTCGTCGGCCAGGTACTCCCGGGACCGGGAGATGGCCATTTGAATGAGCATGGCCGCGATGGGAGCCACGACGGCCATGACGAGAAATCCCAGGATTCCTCCCCCGTGGTCCTCGTCGTCACTGCCCCGAAATCCTCCAAAGATCGCTCCCCATCTCGCCATGTCGGCCAGTACCATGACGGCTCCCGCCAGAGTGGCGGCAATGGAACTCACCAAAATGTCACGATTCTTGATGTGCCCAATCTCGTGGGCCAGGACACCCCGGATTTCCTCGGGGGTCAGCAGCCGCCAAAGCCCTTCGGTAACGGCCACGACGGCGTTTTCGGGATTCCGGCCGGTAGCGAAGGCGTTGGGGGTTTCCTCGGGAATCCAGTAGATCCGGGGCATGGGAATGTTTGCCTCGGCGGCCAGTTCCCTCACCATACGATAGATGTCCGGGGCCTCGCGCTGATCCAAAGGTTGAGCCCGGTACATGGCCAGCACCAGGCGGTCCGAAAACCAGTAGCTTCCCAGGTTCATAAGGGCCGCCAGCATGAGGGCGATGATCATCCCGTTCGAGCCTCCGAAGAAGTGCCCGATCCACACGATGAGCAAGGTCAGCACGGCCAACAGAACGGTCGTACGGAAACGGCTGTCCATCTTATTTTCCCTCCTGACAAAAAAACCGATCGATTCAAGGGTCTTGGAGTCACAACCGGGTAATATCTCGTGCTTTTTCAAATTTCATCCCCAACTTAACCAAGGGCCTCCCGAGTGTCAAGGCAAAGCCCCCGGGGCATCCGTCTCGATCCCTCCGGCCATCCGTCCGGATCCCGGTGATGTTTTTCCTTCCCTGCTTCGAACCCCGGGCCCCTCGATTCGGCGGCGAATCCGTCATCGGTCCGGGCACCCTCGGTCTCCGGGGCATTTCCGGACATTTGGGATTGTGGACTTCGGAAAAGACGTGCTATTAGAAGGCCTTGCCGGGTTCACGGAACCCCGCGGAATTCTTCGGGGGCCGGGCAAATCCAACGGTCCGGGAACGGGCGCAGGAAGGGGAACTCCACCCCCCCTCGATCCACAGGTCGTTTCACCAACGGGAGTACAGCGGCCATGCGTTATTCCAATTATTTCATCCACACCTTGTTCGAGGTGCCCAAGGAAGCGGAAACCCCTTCCCATATCCTGCTTCTCCGGGGTTCCTACATCCACCCGGTGGCTGCGGGAATCTACTCCCTGCTGCCCTTGGGACATCGCACCGCCGAGAAGGTCAAGGCCATCATTCGAGATGAACTGGACCGGATCGGAGGCATGGAAATCACCATGCCGGTCCTGAATCCCGCCGAACTTTGGAAGAAGACCAAGCGGTATTTCGACATCGGCCAGGAGCTCTTTCGCTTCAAAGACCGCAGGGACCGGGATTTTGTCCTGGCCATGACCCATGAAGAAGTGGTGACCGATATCGCCCGGCAGTTCCTGAAATCCTACCGGGATCTGCCCATCATGCTGTACCAGATCCAGACCAAGATCCGGGACGAGGCTCGACCTCGAGCCGGGCTGCTCCGGGTTCGCGAGTTCTTCATGAAGGATGCCTACAGTTTCCACCCGGACTTCTCGGACCTGGACGGCTATTACCCCCGCATTTTCAACGCCTACCTGCGGATTTTCGCCCGGTGCGGCGTGAAAGCCGTTCCCATCGAGGCGGACACGGGCATCATGGGGGGAACCGGCTCCCACGAGTTCATGCTCGAATCCCCCAACGGCGAGGACCGTTTCGTCCTGTGTACCCGGTGCGACTACCGCGCCAATACGGAAAAGGCCGTGGGGCTCAAGCCTCCTCCCGGGGACCCGCCCGGCGAGGTTCCTCCCATGGAAAAGGTCCCCACCCCGGGAATCAAGACCATCGCCGAGCTCATGGATTTCTTCGGGACCGGGGAAGACCGATTTCTCAAGACGGTGGCCTACGAGGCCGACGGGGAGCTGGTCCTGGTCGCGGTGCGCGGGGATTTTGCCGTTTCCGCCACCAAGCTCGCCAACCACCTGAAAGCGGTGCACCTCGAGATGGCGTCGGAGGATCTCCTGCGATCCCTGGGCCTCTACGGCGGTTTCCTGTCCCCCGTGGCCCTGTCGGGGGTTCGCCTGGTCCTGGATACCTCCGTGGACGACCGGTCCTCCTACGTGGCCGGGGGCAACGAACCGGACGTTCATTGGAAAAACGTGGTGTACGGGAGGGATTTCCCCCGGGTCGACCGGGTGGACGTGACCGAGGTCCGGGAAGGGGACGGTTGCGCCCAGTGCAAAACGGGAATCCTCGAAATTCGCCGGGGCATCGAACTGGGCCATACCTTCAAGCTGGGCACCAAGTATACCGCGGAAAACTCCATGGACGTGACCTACCTGAACTCGGCGGGAGAACCACAGAGGGTGGTCATGGGGTGCTACGGGATTGGAGTCGAGCGGTTGGTGGCCGCCGTCATCGAGCAGCACCACGATGGAGGCGGCATGATTCTGCCCCCGACCATCGCTCCTTTCCAGGTCATGCTGACTTCCCTGGGTGGGAAGCCCGATGTGGTGTCCACGGCCGAGGAAATCTACCGGAGCATTCAATCCCGCTTCGAAGTCCTCTACGACGACCGGGACGAATCTCCCGGGGTGAAGCTCAAGGATGCGGACCTTCTGGGAATTCCCGTCCGGGTGGTGGTCAGCGGGAAATGGCTCCGCAGCGGGGAAGTGGAAATCAAGGTCCGCAAGACGGGCGAAGTCTTCCCCTGTGCCCGGAAGGATCTCGAGGAGACCCTCCATCGGGTGATCCGGGACCTTCAGCCTTCCCTGGACGGCCTGCCGTACCTTCCCGAGTAGGCACCTCCGCGGATCGAAACTCGACCACGAAAACCTCCCGGGTGGAGGCCGTCACCTTCACCCGGTCGTCCAACCGATAGCCCATCACCCAACAGATCTTTTCCTCGTCGCAAAGCAGGGGGATGCGATCCCGCTCTGCCCGGGGAATCTTCCGGTCCGTAAAGAAGTCCTGGAGTTTCCGGGACCCGCCGAGGCCCACGGGCCGGAAGCGATCGCCCTTTCTCCGGAAGCGAACCGAGAGACTCCCGCAGACGGCGCTGGCGTCCAGGCACGCTCGATGGGAAGACTTCTCCCCTTGCCGGGCCTCTTCCGGTCCATGCCGTGACAGGGAAATCTCGAATCCCGAGAAGGGGTAGGTCCCCGGCCCGGATAGGGTGATCCGGGCGTCCTCGTTCTCCGGAGCGATTGGAGCCTCCCGGGTCCCCAGGACGAGGAATTCCCGGGAGCGGGTCAGCCGAAGCTTTCCCGGCAGGTGCATGGACTTTCCCTCGGACGACTCCTCCACCCACCGGGACATGGCATCCCAGTGACGGGAATACAGGCCGAGAGTGTTTCCCCGGAGCTTTTCCACGGCCCACCTCAGGACCCGGGTCCGCAGGACCGGGTGCAGCCCTCGAAGGGCTTCGACGTTCAGGTGGACCCGGGAGGGGGTCTCCTCCCCGAAGACCGTAGGCCGGCACTCGAGGACCCGTTCCTTCCAATAGGCCTCTTCCCTGCGCACCAGTTCCGCATGACGGCAGAGGGTCTCGACGACCCGGGAATGAAAGCTCCGGTGCAGGACGGGAAAGACCTCGAGGCGCAGGACGTTTCTCTGGCAAAAGGGTTGCAGGTTGGACGGGTCCTCGATGTAGGAAATTTGCCGGTGGTGCAGGTAGTCCAGGACCTGCCCCCGCGGGGCATCCAGGAGGGGGCGAATGATCCCGTGGGCGTCCTTGGGAGGCATCCCGCCCAGGCCCGAAGGGCCGCTGCCCCGGATGAGCCTCAGGAGGACTTCCTCGGCCTGGTCGTCGGCGTTGTGACCCAGGGCGATCTTGGTACCCCCCAGGTCCTTTCGTGATTCCTCGAAGAAGCGGTGACGGCATACCCGGGCCGCCATCTCGAGGGACATGCGGTGTTCTCGGGCGTATTGCGGCACGTCCCGGGTCCCGGCCCGGAAGGGCAGTCCCAGTTCCCCGGCGGCGGATCGAACCCGCTCCTGCTCCTCGATGGAGGCGTTTCCCCGGATTTGGTGGTTGAAATGGAGCACGGTGAGTCGAGGGTTTCCCAGCTCCCCCCGGATGGATGCCAGGACGTGAAGCATCGCCGTGGAATCGGGGCCGCCCGACACTGCCGCCAGCACGTGGTCCCGGGCTGAGATGAGCTCGTGGCGGGAAACGGCTTCCCCTACAAGGATCTCCAGGGGGTGGGGAGGACTCATGAGGGTTTGGGATCGGACTGGGGCCGGAGCGGCGGCCCGGAAGTCTCCTGCCTGCCTCCCGGGGGAGTGTCGGCCGGAAGAAGGGGAAGCAGCTTCTTCCCGTGGCTGATCAGTTTTCCCTCGTTGTTGAGGACCGTGTTGTCCTCGAGGATGATCAGGCCGAACCGCTCCGCCATCTCGCTCCGGTAGCGGTATTCCATGGATTTCTTGCGGAGCTGAAAATTCAGGAAGATGAGGACGAGGGCGAAAACCGAAAGGATCGCCACGAGAACGGAGGCGGAAATCAAGACGATCTTGACGGATTTTTCTCCCACGTTGCTGAGGAAGGCCAACAGAACGTCCAGCTTGTAGAAGAAGCCCACGGCCACTCCCAAGAGTAGGAGCAACCCCAGAAACGGGAGCCCCTGCAGCCAGTGCACCAGCTGTCGGAGCTTGTACACCCGCCCGGCCTGTTCCCCGTTGCCTTCGGCGGGAAGGTCCGGGAAAACCGCCTCCCCGAGGGTCTCGGTCTCCCCGAAGTACTTGTTGAAACCGACCACAATCATGCCCAGCAGAAAGGTGATGGCCACGGGTGCTAAGAAGGCCACCAGGAAGTAGACCTTCCAGGGAAAGGGGGCGGAGACGGGGCCGGAGGGGTCGGATCCCCGATCGCTCAGTTGGTAAAACCAGCAAGTGGCGAAGATGAGGATCTCGATCCATCCGAGAAAGAAGAGGTACTTGTGAAACAGCTCTTTGCGTTCGAAATCGTCGAAGAGGGCGGCTACACCGCGCAGTCGCTTGGGGGTGGAGTCGGGCGAGGTCTTCATGGCTGTATCCCCGGGGTTCGCCTGAATTTGTTTTGACATCTATCCAGAAATACTTGATATCCAGTCCCCGGCAGGATAACAAATGGACCCAGGAGGGTCAACTCGGATTTGGCGGGCCGTAGGCGACAATTCCTATCTTTCCAGGAGGATCCATATGACCGACCAGGTGGTATTCCAAACGGATTTGAAGGGACTCAAACTTCTTTCTCGGGGAAAAGTGAGGGACATTTACGACCTGGGAGACACCTTGCTCATCGTGGCCACGGACCGGATTTCGGCCTTCGATGTGGTGATGCCCACTCCCATTCCGGACAAGGGCCGAATTCTCACCCAGCTTTCGGCGTTCTGGCTCGAGTTCTTGGGAAGAATCGTCCCCCAGCACCTCATCAGCACCCGGGTCCGCGAGTTCCCTTCCGTTTGCGATCCTCATGCCGCCGTTCTTGCGGGCCGGTCCATGTGGGTGCGCAAGGCCGATGTCCTGCCCGTGGAATGCATCGTTCGAGGCTACCTGGTGGGGTCGGGATGGAAAGACTATGAGAAAACGGGGACGGTCTGCGGCCTCAGCCTGCCCCCGGGGCTACTTGAGGCCCAAAAGCTTCCCGAAACCCTTTTCACCCCTTCCACCAAAGCGGCCCACGGCGCCCACGACGAAAACATCTCCTTCGAGGAAATGGGCCGAATGGTGGGCAGGGACGTTGCCCGACAGGTCAAGGACGTGAGCATCGCCCTCTACGAAACCGCGGCCTCCTATGCCGCGGAAAAGGGGATCCTCCTGGCGGACACCAAGTTCGAATTCGGCCTCAAGGACGGGGCCCTGATGCTGGTGGACGAGGTGCTCACCCCGGATTCGAGCCGATTCTGGCCTGCGGACCGCTACCGGGTGGGGACCAGCCCGGAAAGTTTTGACAAGCAGTACGTGAGGGATTACCTGGTGCAGTCGGGATGGAAACCCTCGGATCCGGCCCCCCAGTTGCCCCCCGAGGTGGTGGCCAACACCCGCTCCCGGTACCTGGAAGCCCTGAAACGGCTGACAGGACGAAGCCTGGAAACCCTGTGACGGATCGAACCCTTTCTCCCGTGCGCCTCGAGGATATGGCGTGGGAAGACACCACCTTTGCCGTGCCCTGCTATTCGTCCCGGGACCTCTTGCTGGAATCCCTGGGGCGAAACGGGATTCTCCATCCCCCCTGGGTGTGGGATGAGCCCGGGGGAAAGTATGTCATTGTGGACGGGTTCACGCGCCTCCGGTGGGCACGGGAGTCCGGGGCGGAAAGCCTGCCCTGTACCGTCTTCGGCCGCCGGACTCCCCGGGAGCGGCTTGTTTGCCTCCGAATCGAGGAAAAGCTCCTGGGTTCTCCGCTCAACCCGGCCGAAAAGGCGCGGCTGGTAGCCCTCCTGGGTGAAATCTCCCCGGTAGAAAAGGATTTTCCCCGGCTGCTTTCCGCCCTGGGGATTTCCGGTCGCCGGGAGATCGTGGAGGCATGGCGTCGGCTGGATTCCGCCGGGGCGGAACTGCTCGAGGCGGCGGCATCGGGGGGAATTTGCGAACGGGCGGCCCTCGAGCTTGCCCGGTGGGACCCCGGTTCGGCCCGGGAAGTGCTGGGATGGTTTCGTGTTTTGCGATGCAGCGCCAGTATCCAGGTGGAGGTCCTCGATCGGATCGGGGAGATCGCCGCCCGGGAGAAGCGGGAGAAGCTCGATCTGCTGAAGGACCCGGCCTGGGGCTCCATCCTTGGGAGCTCCCACTGGAACCACCGGGAAAAGACCCGGGAACTTCGCAACTTGCTGGCCCGCCGCCGCTTTCCCCGGCTCCATGCCCGCATGGATCGCTTCCGGCGGGACTTGGCCGGGCTTTCCCTTCCCGAGAGTCTTCAGCTGGTCCCGCCCCGGGATTTTGAAGGAGACCGTTGGGAGCTGCGCCTGGGCTTTTCCACGGAGTCGGACCTGGCCCGGGGGGCGAAGGCGGCCCAAGGGCTCGCCGAGTCCGGAAAGCTCGATGAGGTCCTTCATCCCGATCGGTTTGCCGGTTCCCCGTGAAGCATCCCATGGACGGTTTGGTGAAGCCCCCGAGAAAGGTCCTCGTGGAAGCCGGCCTGGAAGACGGCGAACTGGTGCGTTGCCTGAGAAGCACCCTGCCCCGTGCCGACTTCCGCGTGCTGGAAAAGATTTCCGATCGTTCGTCCTTCGACCCCGAAGTCCTCGAGGTGGTGGACTTCCGGGGGCGGTTCCTCAAGTCCTGCCCCGGGACCCGGCACTATCACTGCTGCGGGTACCAAATCCTCCATTTTGGAATCCAGTGCACTCTGGGCTGTTCCTATTGCATCCTCCAGGCCTACCTCAACCAGCCCAACCTCCAAATCTTTGGAAACTGGGAGGCTCTGTTCACGGAAATCGAGGAAAAGCTCCGGGCTCAGCCTTCCCGGCTCCATAGGATCGGCACGGGGGAATTCACCGATTCCCTTCTGCTGGACCCCTGGACGGGCTTCTCCCGCAGGTTGGTGTCCTTTTTCGCCCGGCAGCCCAACGCGGTCCTCGAGCTCAAGACCAAGACCAACCACGTGGGGAACCTGCGGGGGCTGGATCACCGGCGCCGCACCATCGCGGCCTGGTCTCTGAATGCCCCGTATATCCGAGGCCGAGAGGAAACCGCGGCGGCGTCCCTGCGGGCAAGGCTCGAGGCCGCCCGAGCCTGCGCCCGCTGGGGGTATCCCCTGGCCTTTCACTTCGATCCCCTGGTGGAGTACCCTCGGTGGAAGGATGGGTACGCCCGGATCCTGGACCGGCTTTTGGATTCCGCGGACCCCGGCCAAATCGTGTGGATCAGCCTGGGATGTTTTCGTTTCATGCCTTCGCTGCGATCCGCCGTCCTGGCCCGCCACCCCCGGTCCGGGGTTCTGCTGGGGGAGTTCGTCCGGGGCCTGGACGGCAAGATGCGCTACTTCCGGGATATCCGGGTGGAAATGTACTCGTTCATGGTGGAGCGCATCCGAAAGGCGGACCCGGGCCTTTGCGTGTACCTGTGCATGGAGGGCGAGGACATCTGGCGCGAGGTCTTCGGGTTCCAGCCGGGGGAGAAGGGAGGCCTGCCCGCCATGCTGGACCGGGCGGCCCGGGAACGAACGGGGATCGAGGACGGAGCGTCCCAAAAGAATCCCTAGGTTTTCTCTCGAAATTCAGATATTAGGTTTGGACGAGCTTGGAATCGGCGGATCGAATTCCCGGTGCTCGCGAACACGCATCCTGGACGGAAAGATGAGCTCGTAGAACGGAGGAATCCATGGATTTTCAGTTTACCGACGAACAGCGAATGATGAAGGAAACCGTGTACAAGTGGGCCTTGAAGGAGCTGGGGCCCCTCCAGGAAAAGATTGACGAAGAGGACTGGTTTCCCCCCGATTTTTTCAAAAAGTGTGCGGAGCTGGGGATCTTGGGGATCACCATCTCCGAAGAGTACGGCGGTCTCGACGGGGACATCCTCATGCAAACCCTGGCGGTGGAAGAGATGAGCCGGATTTGCCCCGCCCTGGCCATGACCTACGGAACCCACTCGAACCTTTGTGCCAACAACATTCATCGCAATGCAAGCCCCGCCCTGAAGAAGCGTTACCTGCCGCCCCTGGTGGCGGGGGAAAAGATCGGGGCCCTGGCCCTCACGGAACCCAACGCCGGGTCCGATGCCATGGGGATTCGAACCCGGGCGGTGAAAAAGGGGGACCGTTTCATTCTCAACGGGAGCAAGATGTTCATCACCAACGGACCGGTGGCGGACATCCTCCTAGTGTACGCCAAGACCGTGCCGGAAAAGGGCGCCAAGGGCATCAGCGCCTTCATCGTGGAAAAGGACTTCCCCGGCTTCTTCGTTTCTCGGAGCTTGAAGCAATGCGGCATGCGGGGATCCCCCACGGGGGAGTTGGTGTTCGACAACTGCGAGGTCCCGGAGGAAAACCTCGTGGGGGAGCTCAACATGGGAGTTCATGTGATGACCAGCGGCCTGGACATCGAGAGGATCGTCCTGGCCGGGGGATCCATCGGCATGGCCCAGCAGGCGTTGGATTACTCCATCCGATACGCCGTGGAACGGGAGCAGTTCGGCCAGCCCATCGCCAATTTCCAGATGATTCAGCAGAAACTGGCGGACATGTTTGCCCGTACCGAAGCCGCCCGGCTTCTGCTCTATCGGGCGGCGACGATGGCCCAGGAGTCTCACCGGGGGGGCAAGGGGACCGAGCTGACCAAGCTTGCGGCAGCGGCGATTCTGCTGGCTTCGGAGACGGCCACGTGGGTGTGCGGACAGGGAGTGCAGATCCACGGAGGCTACGGCTACTGCCTCGAGTTTCCCGTCCAGAAGCTCTGGCGCGATGCCAAGCTCTACGAAATCGGGGCGGGAACCAGCGAAATCCGGCGTATGATCATCGCTCGGGAGCTCACCCGGGAGGAATTTGCCCGGCGAAGGCAGCGATAGCGCTTACCCGGCCGTTCTTCCGGCCACTACACGAGAGAGTCCAAAGATGGAATACGGATTGAGGCGGTACGAGGCGGCCCAAAGGCTCTTCTGGATTCTGTTTTTTGTCCTGTGTCTCGGCGTGGCGTACCTGTTTGCGGAGGCGGCCGCGAATTCGCCCAACGGTTCCGCCGCCGCTTTGCCCACGTTTCAGCCGGACTCTCTCAAGTCCCTGAGCTTCTGGCTCCAGCTGCGGTGGATACGAGGAGAGCCCTTCGGGAAAATCCTGGTCTACCTTTTGTACGTGGCCTTAATCTTTGTGGGAGCCCGGTTCTGCTGGCTGCTCGTCCAGTATGCCGGAAAGTTCTACGTCAAGGGCCTGCTGGCATCCCACGTTCGCAAACCGGCGGCCTCCCCCAAGCCGTCTTTGGAACAGCTTTCCGCCAAGCCCGAGAAGCTCTTTCCCGTGGATATCCTGCTCAAAAAGTCCAATCCCCTCTTCCTGCGCCTGCTTTTTCATCCCATGACCCGCCTGAGGCTGCTGCTGGCAAAGAACCAGGGGACCCTTTCCTCGGAAGATCTCATGGAAAGGGAAAGGCGCATGGTGGAAACGGACTGGCAGGTCCTCTACGGGTCCTGGACTCCCTTTCGGTGGCTTCTCTGGCTGCTTCCCCTCTTTGCCCTGCTGCAATCTTCCTGGCTGCTCTACCACCAGGTGCAGCCCGCCGTTACGGGACAAAAGGAGATCCACGACGTCCTGGGCCCGGTTTTCGCCAGCTTCATCCCCCTGGTGCAAATCATCCTGATCAACGTGCTCCTGAGCCTGGGATCGGGGCTTCTCAAGCGGATGGAAGGCTTCTATCTCTCGGGGGTGGACACCCTTTTCTACGACCGGTTTCTGTCCCGCCTGCCCTTCCAGAGCAGCGACACCTTGATCTTGCTGGAGGCGTTGAACCGGCATTTCCAAGAACTGCATTTCGTGCTGCGTCGGCTGGAAAAGAGCCTGGGTGACGGAAAGTAACCATGGAGGAAGGAGGGTGGAGGGAAAAAAATCCCGGGACGACCCCGGCATCGGACAGTGGATCCGCAAGGTCCTGGAAAAGCACCCGGCGTTCCTGGCCAACCCCGTGGGGGATTGGAACGAGATCGTGGGAGAGCAGGTCGCCCGGTACACCCAGCCCGTGTCCCTCAAGGACAAGGTCCTCACCGTAGCCGCCTACGATTCCGTCTGGAAGTACCACCTGGAAGTCCTCAAAGAACCCATCCTGGCGAAAATCAACCGGAAACGCCCCATTCCCCTGGTGGAAAAGATCCTGGTGCGGGTGGGGGAGGTTCCCGAACCCCAGCCGGTCTTGAACCGAAACCACCGCCTGCTTTCCCAGATCAAGGGAAAACGCTCCCGGGCCGGGACGGCGAAAAAATCCCCCTTGCGGTCCCTCACCCCCGAGGAGAAGGAATTTCTAAAACGGCTTCCCGACAACGATCTGCGAAAGATCGGGGCCCGGCTCCTGCGCAAGACCCCCCTCGAGGACGAATGAATTCTTCCCGGCACAAACCCTCGGGCCTCGTGCAGATCCTTCCCCTTCCCGTGGGCCTTCTTGGATCCGGCCTTCTTCGACGAACCTTGCTTCGCCTTTCGCCCCAACCGGTTGAAAAGAGGGAGTCCCGGCCGGGAAGCCCTTGGCCCGGGTCCGGCACGCCCTTTACCGGGTCGTCCTTCATTCCGTCGGTGGGGATTCGG
>Ga0116192_1000857_pt1 | contig 22237 bp, 19 predicted proteins | sample AD_UKC113_MetaG_FD_89876 | JGI IMG/M metagenome (GOLD analysis project Ga0116192, IMG submission 89876) | Active sludge microbial communities of municipal wastewater-treating anaerobic digesters from Hong Kong - AD_UKC113_MetaG | ecosystem: Engineered > Bioreactor > Anaerobic > Digestate... | reverse complement strand
GTCGTCTCGCGGGATGAACTCATTGAAAAGACATGGGAGTCGGAAGAATCCGCCGGGGTGACCGATCAGGCACTGGATGCCTTGATTCGCCGGTTGCGGGATCGCCTGCATGACCTGGATGACCAGCATCAGTATATTGTCACCGTGAGAGGGCATGGCACACGCCTCGAGAACCCGCCTTTCCGCCTGCAGTAACAAAAAGCCAGTTCCATAGAAAATCAGCAGAACTGGCTTATTTATTAATTTTTTACTGTGTCAAAGATTAAGATTTAAGATTTTTTTCCATGCTCTGCCGAAGTGCCAGACCATAGATGGCCCTCAAGGCTTCGATCAGTTCAGGGGATTGCTGACGCGATTCACCTTCGGCGATGATGGCATTAATCGTCTCGAGGAATTGACTGGTTATTTTGTCAGAATTTTCCGCCAGGATCTTTTTCTTTTCCTCTTCATCATGGGCTTCGAGCAGAGTTTGAATCAACTCCACTTCTGGCGGTGGAGTCGCCAGTTTGTCCAGCACGGTTGCCACCTTTTGAATCTTTTCCATCCGATCCAGGTCATTGGCTTCATGGGCTTTCTCAAATTCTATTTGGACCGCCTGGGTGAAAAATTCATCAATCTCGGAAGCATGCTTTTCAATCGCTTTTTCAGCATCGGGTTCTTTGAGGATGCTGTCGAGCAGAGAGGTAGCTTCTTCTAGGCGTTTTTTCATCTCCTGATCAATTTTCCGCGTCAAATCAAGCAATTTGCTGCGCAGATCAATCAGTTTCTGTTTGGCTTCACCCTGTTCGTGATCAATTCTTTCACTAAGCACCTGGAAGAATTGATAATCAAGACCGGAGCGTGTAAAACTGACAATTGTCGTCAGGCTGGTATCGGATTTTAAGGAGGAAAGTATGTCGAGAAGTTTCTCGCGTGTGAGCCCATTTTTATTGGCTTCTTCCAGTTCCTTGAGCGCGTTTTGAGTCTCCTGGCTGTCGGCGAGTAATTTTCGTCCGAACTCAGTTTCCTTCAACATTTCGGATTGGATTTGACCTAAAACTTTGGCACCTTGTTCATCCCCCTGCATGGCGCTGGATTGAATCAGTGTGGATAACAGGGTAAAGGTTTCACCATCAATGTTCGATTCCTCCTGATGGATCACTGTAATTCGATCCTCAGGATTGGGCAGGGAGATCAAGCGCTGTAGCAGATTAATGCGTTTTTGTTGGGCTTCGATCATCTCTTTGGTGATGCCATCGGCTTCAAGAACACGATCAATGAGAGTCTGATAGGTGAACATGGTATTCGGTTGAAAAAGATACCCTTTACGTTTTTCAGGCTGGAGCGCATTGACCACCTGATTGATCAGGGGACCGATCTGTTTTTCCTGTTCGTTAATCGGCAACCCTAATTCGGAAGGGAAGTAGGTCAATAGAAGTTCTTTATCGGGGTCATGGTAGACAATTGGGGAACTGATCATTCCCTCATAGCCACACGCCTGGCAGCGGGCATTATTGGTGCTGCGGCTGAGTAGTTTCTGCTTTGCCGTGGGATCGGTATTCATATCAAAAAGCATTTGAACATCGGCAACGATGGGCTGTTTACAACGTGGGCAGACAGTTTGAATTCTGGGCATGGTTACTCTCTTTATATAGGGTTAAAACAGGCTGATTATACCATTCAGACCAGTTCTCTCCAATTATTGAAAAAACGCACCTTAATTAGGTTCAGAAATGGGCAGGCAGAAACAGACGCGGGCGCCTTTCACTGTTTCAGTGTCAATCCAGATTCTGCCGCCATGGGCTTCGACGATGGATTTGGCGAGAAAGAGACCCAACCCTGCACCTTTTGTTTGCCGGCTGGCATTCGGCGCGCGGTAGAATCGATCGAAAATATAGGGAGCGTCATGCGGGTCAATTCCCGGTCCCTGGTCACTGACGCATATGATGATATTTTCACGTTTTTGCACTGCTTTAATTTTTATCTCTCCACCCGGTGCATACTTGATGGAATTGGAAACCAGGTTGGAAATCACCTGTTCAATGCGGGTATCATCCGCGACGATCACAGGTAATTCATTGGGGATATCTACCAGGATCGTGTGCCGGTCAGTTTGTGATCGCATCCGTTCTGCGACTCGTTGAATGACATCGCCAATTTGTGTATCATTGCGTTTTATGCTAAAGCCATCCGCCTGCAAGCGGGTAACATCGAGCAGGTTCTCGATATATTCGCTTAAGCGGTCGGCTTCTTCTTCGATCACTTGCAAACTTTCCTGAACGACATCTCGATCCCATCTGGCATCATCGCGGCGAAGAGTGCTGACATAACCCTTGATGAGCGCGACAGGAGTTTTAAGCTCGTGGCTGATAACAGAAATAAATGTAGACTTTAATTCCTCAGCCTCCCGAAAGCGTGTAATATCCCGGATGGTGGTGATGATATTAACCAGTTTTCCCTCTATTGAAATGAGAGGTGCATAGGTGATTCCCACCGGGATGGGCAGAGGATTTTTGGGGCGGTGGAGATCACCTTCCACGTAGAGGCTGGCGTGCGGTGTGAGTGGCCAGCCATCAGCAAGCGCCTGGGTTAAGGTTAGCCCTTGCGGGGTTTTCTCCCAGCGGATGATGTCATCATGGAATCTGCCAACCATCTCTTCCGCGCTTAGACCGACCATATAGGAGAAGGAACGATTAGCGCTTTCAATACGAAGATCCTGAGTGAGGATCAGTATGCCATCGGCAGCTGCATCGAGTAAGGCGCTGATGCGGCGGTGATCGTTTTCAACCTGGGTGTAAAGTTGGGCGTTTTGCACTGCGATGGCAGCCTGATCGGCAAAACTTGCCAGCAGGGCGCGGTCGTTGGAGGAAAAAGCCGCAAACTGTCGGAATACGAAAATTGCGCCAAGAACTTTGTTGCCTGTGATGAGCGGTAAACCAACGCTGCTCAACCTGCCCAGGCTGATAGCCTTGGTATAGGTACCCAACACTCGGTTAATCTCCTGAAGTTCAGCATCTTCGGGATCCTGTTCATCAGTGATTTGAGCGAACTGTGGTTCAAGAAACTTAAGAAAGGCGGGAGGCAAACCGGAAGATACTCGGATTTTCCACCCGCTTAATTCACGTAAAGCAATCAATCCTGCCTGACCAGCCAGCATCTCAAGCGAAATTTGCAGAATTCGCTCTAAAAGTTTATTGAGATCAAGCACCTGCGTCAGAGCACGGGAAATCTCGAGCAGGTAATCCCTTTGGCGGACGCGAAAATCAGGCAGCATCTTTCCTCAATCTAAAATGAATGACATGCACTCAACTTATACAGACTCAGCATAAGAAATCGCCTGCTCCAAAATGGCGAGCCCTTCATCGATTTCCGCTTTGGTGATGCACAGGGGTGGAGAAACGCGGATGGTGCTGCTGCCACATCCCAGCGTCAATAGACCGAGTTCGAAGGCGCGGTCGACAACAATATCACGAAGTTTCTCCGCCGGGCGGCGGCTGGTACGATCCTGGACAAATTCGATGCCGATCATCAATCCAATCCCCCGCACCTCGCCGATGGAAGGATGGTTGGTTTGAATATCTTTTAATTTATCGAGGCAATATTTGCCCACCTGAGCCGCATTTTGCATGTATTCCTTTTCGATCAGATCGAGAGTAGCCAGCGCGGCAACGCAGGCAAGCGGGTTGCCGCCAAAAGTATTGCCATGACTGCCTTTTTTCCAGGTGGTAATACTCTTTCGGGCTATCATTGCCCCGAACGGGACGCCTGACGCGATCCCTTTGGCAGTGGTGACGATATCCGGTTCGGTATTGAAATTTTCAATCGCCCACCATTTGCCGGTGCGCCCAATGCCCGATTGCACCTCATCAGCAATGAGAAGAATGCCATACCGGTTGCAGATTTCACGGAGTTTGGGGAAGAACCCAGGTGGAGGAACAATGTACCCCCCCTCGCCCTGAATTGGTTCGATAATAATCCCCGCCACATCCTGAGATGGGATAAGATGCCCGAGGATATCCTCTTCAAGGTAGCGGAGAACAGCATCCCCCACATCTTCTCCGGGCAGCATGTGCAGCACAGGATGATAGGGGTCCGGATAAGGAATATGGGTGACTCCATTCATCAATGGATAAAAACCTTGATGATAATGTGGTTTTGAGGCAGTGAGCGTGACCGAGCCGTGTGTACGTCCATGGAAACCCCCTAAAAACGCAATAAATTGTGAACGACCGGTATAGTATCGCGCCAATTTCAGCGCGGATTCCACACTTTCGGTGCCGGAATTGGTGACAAAGATGATGGCTTCTTCTTCAAAGGGAGCAATGCGGTTCAGGTATTCAGCTAATTCAATCCATTTTGGATGGTAAAAATCGGAAGAAATGTGAATGAATTTTTCCGCCTGATCCTGGATGGCTTTAACAACAGCCGGATGGCTATGTCCGGTGGAATTAACAGCTATTCCGGCGGCAAAATCCAAAAAGCGGTTGCCATCCACATCCCATACAAAAACTCCCTTCCCGTGATCCATGACAAACGGGTAACCTCTTGGGTAGGACGGAGAGATCACCTTCTGATCACGTTCAATAAAACTCTTTGCCTTTGGTCCGGGTAAATTGCGTGGTTCCAAGTGTGCCTCCTCTATAATGATGTCAGGATGTTAATTACCAGGATGTGATTCACATCGTAGTGTAATTTCTTCATTATATCATGCGTAAATTTTAGAGAAATGAAGCTGGTTTTTCGGAATCGTTGACGCAGGTATTAAACCCTGCTATGATAACGGACAAATGAAGTTAAAAAAGCCAAAGAAAACAGCACGGTTTTTTCAATCCGTATTATTAAAACTCCGCTGGCTCTTGCCGGGTATAGGAGTAAAAAGATGGGTATTGGTTATTCTAATCGGCACAACCATACTGGGGCTGGGTCTTACCGTTTTCCTTCTTGATGTTTATCGCACGGTACCTGATGGCTGGTGGATACCCTTTATTAAGGTGATTGCACTGCAATTTGTGACCAATCGCGTGCTTCGGGCGTTGATCTTTGGCGTCACTGGTCTGGCATTAATCATTATTGGCATCATTGAGTTAAACAAAGCGTTATTGCGACCTTTTTTGCGCCCGGGCAAGGATATTATTGATACTGTTGCAGAATATCGGCGCAAGGATAAAGGACCACGGATTGTGGTCATTGGCGGTGGAACGGGGTTAACCTCCATTTTGCGGGGATTGAAAGCTTATTCACGAAATATTACTGCCATTGTCACGGTGGCGGATGATGGTGGGTCATCGGGTGAAATCCGGAAATCGATTGGCATCTTACCGCCCGGAGACCTGCGCAACTGCCTGGCAGCCCTTTCAGATGACGAGGAATTGCTCACGCAGCTTTTCCAGTACCGGTTTGCGGAGAGCGCCGGCTTGAACGGGCATTCGTTAGGAAATTTGCTGATTACTGCCCTCACGGGCATTACAGGAAGTTTTGAGGCGGCAATCGCAGAATCTGCGCGGGTGTTGGGTGTGCAGGGAAATGTCTTTCCTTCAACATTAAAAAACATCAATCTGGTTGCTGAAGTTGAGCTCCCGGATCGTAAAGTGACCCTTAATGTAAAAGGCGAGAGTGAAATCAGTCAAATGGGCGGAAAAGTACACCGGGTATGGTTAGACCCGGCGAACCCGGCGCCATTCCCGCCAACACTGCAGGCAATCCTCAATGCTGATCTTATCCTGGTCGGACCTGGCAGCCTCTATACGAGTATTATCGCTAACCTGCTGGTACCAGACCTGGTTGACGCACTGCGCGCAAGCCGGGCATATAAATTTTATGTGTGCAATATTGCCACACAACGCGGCGAAACAGATGGCTACTCATGTGAAGACCATGTGCGCACCATTGAGAGGCATGCTGGCGGCAAGTTGTTCGACCTGGTGCTGGCAAATAACCACTACGAGGGTCGGATGCCGGAGGGGATTGATTGGGTTCGCGTGCAGCAACCGGGGGGGCAGTGCCAGATCTATCAGGCTGATCTAGCCGATAAAGAGAATCCATGGCGGCATAATTCAGCCAAAGTCGCTAAGACCATCATGGATCTGTTCATGGAACGGACTGGTCCGCTCAGCAATAAGGACGGAAACTCAGAAATTTGATCATTTCACCCGGATTAGAAATGGTAAAATACTAAATATTCTAATGGAGGTAATAAATATGGGAATTAAAATCGGAATCAATGGTTTTGGTCGCATCGGTCGGCAAGTTCTGAAAGCCATCAATGAATATCATGGCGGTGAGCTGGAGGTTGTTGCGGTAAATGATCTTTTTGATACCAAGACTAACGCTCATCTCTTCAAGTACGACTCGAACTATGGAATCGTTCCTGGAAAAATTGAAGCCAAAGAAAATGAATTAATTATCGATGGGAAGTCAATCCGGGTATTCGCTGAAAAGGATCCAGCGGCATTGCCCTGGAAAGATCTCGGTGTGGATATCGTTATCGAATCCACCGGTGTTTTCACCGATGCCAATGGCGACCCTGCCAAAGGCAAAGCTGGCGCCCGGGTGCATATCGAAAAAGGGGGGGCGAAGAAAGTAATTATCACAGCTCCGGCAAAAAATGAGGATATTACCCTCGTTCTCGGCGTGAATGATGATAAATATGACAGCGCAAAACATCATGTAGTCTCCAATGCATCCTGCACCACCAACTGCCTCGCTCCGGCTGCCAAAGTGGTGCACGAAAAGTTTGGCATTGTGCAGGGGATGATGACCACCGTCCATTCCTACACCAATGATCAGGTGATTTTGGATCAGGGACACAAAAAAGAAATGCGCCGATCCCGTGCCGCTGGTTTGAACATCATTCCCACGACCACCGGTGCTGCCAAAGCGCTGGCGTTGGTTATTCCCGAATTAAAGGGTAAATTTGACGGTTATTCTTTGCGCGTTCCCACTCCAACGGTCTCCATCGTTGACTTTGTCGCCACCATCGAAAAATCCACTACCAAAGACGAACTAAATGCAGCCTTTGTGGAGGCTGCCAATGGACGATTGAAGGGTATCCTCGGGTATACTAACGGCGAGTACAGCGACCCGCTGGTTTCGATGGATTTCAAAGGTGATCCGCGCTCTTCGATCGTTGATCTGCCCACCAACATGGTCATGGGTGGCAATATGATCAAGGTGGTTGCCTGGTATGACAATGAATGGGGTTACTCCTGCCGTACGGCTGATCTGGCGGCAATGATGGGCAAGAAGCTCTGATTCGATCCGGATTAGTTTCCCGGTGATATGAAAAAAAAGGTGCGCAACCCTGTTTTTTACTGAAGGTTGCGCATCATTCTATCTGAGGAGGTTGTTCCATGTTCAACAAGAAAACAATTCGTGATATTGATGTAAAGGGCAAGAAAGTACTCGTGCGTGTAGATTTTAACGTCCCTCTGAGCGAAAGCGGTGTTGGCGATGATACGCGCATCCGGGCAGCAATCCCCACGATCCAATATTTGCTCGATCACGGTGCAGCAGTCATCCTTTGCTCCCACCTGGGCAGACCCAAAGGTGGACCGGACCCCAAGTATTCACTGAAACCTGTTGCTGACCATCTGGCTGAACTACTTGGAAAGCCCGTCAAATTTGCTCCGGACTGCATCGGACCTGCGGCGGAAAAAGAAGCCAGTTCCTTGAAGGCAGGGGAAGTGCTTGTGTTGGAGAACACCCGTTTTCACCCGGAGGAAGAGAAAAATGACCTCAAGATGGCGGAGCAATTGGCAAACCTGGCGGATCTTTATGTTAACGATGCCTTCGGCACCGCGCATCGCGCCCATGCCTCCACTGAAGGGGTGACACACTTCAAACCGGGCGTGGCAGGATTTTTACTCGAGAAAGAAATCAAATACCTTGGGCAAGCGGTAGCTGATCCGAAGCGACCATTTGTCGCCATTCTTGGTGGCGCGAAAATCAGCGATAAGATTGGTGTCATTAATAACCTGCTCAGCAAAGCGGATGCCGTGCTGATTGGCGGCGGGATGGCGAATACCTTCCTCAAGGCGCAGGGATTTGCCGTAGCTGATTCTCTCGTCGAAGCGGATTCTGTGCCGGTTGCCAGTGAGCTGCTGGCAAAAGCGCAAGGAAAACTTCATCTGCCCGTAGATTTGGTGTTAGCGGATAAATTTGAAGCCGAGGCTGCCCGGAAAGTCATCCCGGTGGGAAATGTTCCTGACGGGTGGCGAATACTGGATATTGGACCTGAGACTGTGCGCGCTTTCAGTGAAGTAATCAAGACCGCAGGAACAGTGGTATGGAATGGACCGATGGGTGTTTTTGAATTTCCCAGGTTTGCCGAAGGTACCTTTGGCATTGCCAAGGCTGTGGCTGAAAGTTCAGCGGTAAGCATCATCGGAGGTGGAGAATCTGTGGCAGCCATTCAGCAATCCGGTCTGGCTGAGAAGATCACTCACATTTCCACCGGAGGCGGCGCCTCACTGGAGATGCTTGAAGGGTTGGAACTTCCTGGAGTGGCAGCTTTACAGGATAAATAGATCCGGGAACCGGTGAACATCTGGACAGAAAAACGAGGTTAGGGTAGAATTCTTGCGCCACCTGAACCAGTGCTTACCCTCAACCCTCGCACTGACAGATGTTTTTTGGAGGAATTAAGTTGGCTAACATCAAATCGGCAATCAAACGCAACAAACAAAATGAAAAACGAAGGCTTTTAAATCGAGTCTACCGGGGTTCTGCGCGCACCCGTGTAGCGCGAGCGCGTGTTGCAATCGAAGGTGAGGATCCTGAAGCGGCAAAATCCGCTACTCTCGCCGCGATCTCAGCGTTGGACAAGGCTGCTCAGAAAGGCGTGATCCATAAGAATAACGCTGCACGCCGCAAGAGCCGCCTGATGAAGCGCTTAAACGCAACGAAATAAAACTCGTCTTTTCTAACGTACAAGGCGGGAGATCATCGTCTCCCGCTTTTGCGTTAAACGGGAGGATTGGAACCCGTGTGATATAATCCTCGTGGTTTAATCTTAAGGTTTTGGAAAAATATGTTTGAAGCAGAACAAATATTTGTAGAAGAAAGCATCCTTGAATACTGCAAGAGCAAGGATTACCCCATTGTGGAGGTTAAATGGGCATGGATCCCATTTAACGGGCAATGGGGTATTTCTACATCCTTTTTTCAGCTTGCTGCTGCCTCGTTTGGAAAGACGAAAGGCAATGTCGCGCAGCGGGCAAATGAGATTGCCAGTGATCTCGCTGAGAAAATCCGCAGTTATGCCGGGTTCGACCATGTGGAAGCGGTCAATGGCTATCTTAATCTTTATTTTTCGACGGCTGAATATGCAAGTAGAGTCATCGCGCAGGTTCTCACGGATGGCAACCGATACGGGCATGGACGCCATCTCAACCAACGCCTGATGGTTGAGTTTTCACATCCGAACACACACAAAGCTTTTCACGTGGGTCATCTACGCAGCGCCTTTCTGGGGGATGTTTTAGCGCGCATTCTTGAAGCAGCGGGTTATGATGTCGTTCGGGCGAATTACCCTGGTGATATTGGTCTGCATGTCATCAAGTGGTTGTGGAATTATTTGAAATATCATAAAGGTGAAAAACCGGATCGGGATATTACCCGCTGGATGGGGACTCTTTATGCGGAAGCTGTAAAACGGCTCGATCAAGATCCAACCCTGGAGGAAGAGATCCGGGAAATGTATGCCCGCTGGGACAGAAGGGATCCTGAAGTTGTTCAATGCTGGGAAGAGACCCGTCAGTGGTCGCTCGACGGTTTTAATGAGATGTACCAATTGCTCGATATCCGCTTCGACCGTTATTATTTCAATTCAATGTTTGAAGCTCCGGGGAAAGAAATCGTGGCGGAGTTATTGGAGAAGGGGATCGCGGAGGATGAGCGGAAGAGCGGTGGAGCGGTCATTGTAAAAATTGACGAAAAGTTGGGCTTGAAAGAAGAAAAATACCGCGTAATGGTTGTATTGCGCTCCGATGGCACGGCTCTTTATGCCACTGAAGATCTGGCATTGGCACGGCAAAAATTCCTTGATTACCCCGATTTGGTGAAGTCATATTATGTCGTGGATGTACGGCAATCTCTGCACTTTCAGCAAGTGTTCAAAACGCTGGAACTGGCAGGTTATCCGTGGGCGACAAAGTGCCAACATGTTCCCTATGAATTGGTGAACCTGCCGGGGAATGTGGTTATGGCTTCGCGTGAAGGTACCGTGGTTTTGCTGGAGGATCTGATTCGTGAAGCCACGGACCGCGCTCTGGCTGTAGTAAAAGAAAAGAACCGCGAACTCAGTGAGGAGCTTCAATTAGAAATTGCCCGGGCAGTTGGGATCGGTGCGATCAAGTTCCCGATGCTTTCACGCGAGAGTAATAAAGTGGTGACATTTGACTGGGAAAGCGCGCTCGATTTTAACGGTCAGGCGGCACCTTACATTCAATATGCTTACGTCAGAGCCAATTCAATTTTACGCAAAATTGATCAGGTCATCCCGGAGGATGGGGGAATCCCCTATGAGTTATCGCAACCCGAGGTCACGCTGATCGATCTGATTGGGCGGATGCCTGAGGACATCCAAAAAGCCGCCCGCGATTTGAAACCTTTGATCATTACCACGCAAGCCTATGAACTGGCACGCGCCTTTAATGATTTTTACACACAGTGCCCGGTGTTGGGGGCTGAGGAACCCCAGCGCTCCGCTCGTATCCGGTTAGTGGCAACCGCACGGCAGGCAATTGCGAACAGTCTGGCATTACTGGGCATCACAGCCCCACAAGCGATGTGAAAAAATCTTATCTTATAAAGGAGATCCACTCACATGTCCCCAATCAAAACCCTAATCATGGGCGCAGCAGGTCGCGATTTTCACAATTTCAATGTTTTCTATCGCGATAATAAAGAGTATGAAGTTGTCGCGTTTACCGCGACTCAGATTCCGAATATTGAAGGGCGTAAATATCCGGCGGAACTGGCAGGCTCGTTGTATCCTGCCGGAATACCGATCTACCCGGAATCCGAACTGGTCAACCTGATTCGAAACCTTAAAGTCGAGCAGGTCGTGTTTGCCTATAGCGATGTGCCTCATGAATACGTAATGCACAAAGCTTCCACCGTTCTGGCGGCAGGCGCTGATTTTCGTCTGATGGGTATTGAGTCCACTCAGGTCAAGTCAATCAAACCGGTTGTATCGGTGTGCGCCGTCCGCACTGGTTCCGGCAAGAGCCAGACCACACGTCGTGTCTCTCAAATCTTGCGTGCAATGGGTTTTCGCGTTGCCGCGATTCGTCACCCCATGCCCTATGGCGACCTCGTGAAGCAGAAAGTCCAGCGTTTTGCCACGTATGCCGACCTCGATAAAAATGAATGCACCATCGAGGAGCGCGAGGAATATGAACCTCACATTGATAACGGTGTGATCGTCTATGCAGGTGTGGATTATGAAGCCATTCTGCGTGAAGCGGAAAAAGAGGTGGATATCATCCTTTGGGATGGCGGCAATAACGACTTTTCCTTCTATAAGTCAGATTTGGCGATCGTGGTTGCAGATCCTCACCGCGCCGGGCATGAGAAATCCTACCATCCCGGTGAAACCAATGTCCGCCTGGCAGATGTTTTTGTCATCAACAAGGTGGATACTGCTGATCCTGCCAAGGTGATTGAAGTACGAAATACCCTTCATGAATTAAATCCCAATGCGATTGTGATCGAAGGGGCTTCTCCACTGTTTGTCGATGATCCTGAAGCCATCCGTGGCAAACGGGTGCTGGTGGTTGAGGACGGTCCAACCCTGACCCATGGAGAAATGGCATATGGCGCTGGCTGGGTGGCTGCAAAGCGCTTTGGTGCAGCGGAAATCGTTGACCCCCGTCCATTTGCTGTTGGCAGCATCCATGATACTTATGTCAAATACCCGAAGACTGGCACCATTCTTCCAGCGATGGGTTATGGAGACAAAATGGTGAAGGACCTTGAGGATACGATTAACAAATCGGATGTAGACCTGATTGTTTCTGCGACGCCGATTGACTTGACCCGAATCATCAAGGTGAATAAACCCATGCAGCGCGTTCGCTATGAGCTTCAGGAGATCGGAAAACCTGATCTGGAAGACATTCTGAAACGGAAATTTGCTAAATAGAAACAGGACCTTTGTGGCTCAGCGGTCTGAGAAGATCGCTGAGCCATTTTGAAAGAAGTGATGCATGTTCATTGACCAAGCAACCATTTATGTCCGGTCGGGGAGAGGGGGAGCCGGCATGGTGCACTTCCATCGTGAAAAGTATGTTCCTCGTGGCGGACCAGATGGGGGTGATGGCGGACGCGGCGGGGATGTGATTTTTCGCGTTGTGGCGACATTGAACACCTTGACCAGTTTCCGTTATAAAAGAAAGTATGTTGCCCAGGATGGCGGAAATGGCGGTCCGAGCAATATGACGGGTCGCAGCGCGGAGAATCTGATTATTCCGGTGCCCCCCGGTACAATGGTTTATGATGCGACCTCCAATGAACTTTTAGGTGATTTGGTGGAAGCCAACCAGGAACTAACCGTTTGTAAGGGTGGACGCGGCGGACGGGGCAACCAGCATTTCGCCACTTCTCGAAACCAAGCCCCCCGAACCGCGGAAAAAGGCGAACCGGCAGAGGAACGGGAAATCCGGCTGGAGCTAAAACTTCTCGCTGATATTGGAATCGTTGGAGTGCCCAACGCCGGAAAATCGAGCCTGCTGGCAGCGGTGACCAATGCCAGACCGAAGATTGCTGCCTATCCCTTTACAACCATTGAACCGAACCTGGGTGTCGCTCACCTGGACGAGGAAACGGATCTGGTTCTGGCAGATATTCCCGGTCTGATCGAAGGCGCCCACGAAGGTGTGGGACTGGGGGATGATTTTCTCAGGCATATCCAGCGCACCCGCGTTCTCATTCATGTACTGGATGGAAGTGCGGCGGATCCGCTTGCTGATTTGAGCCAGATTAATGGTGAGTTGGCGCTCTTCGATCCCGCTCTGGCGGAAAAACCTCAAGTTGTTGTGGTCAATAAAATGGATCTTCCCGAAGTGAAAGAGAGGTGGGAAGAGTTACAAAAGAGTTTAAAGAAACGCGGGTATGAAGCCTTTGCCATTTCTGCAATCACTCGCGAAAATTTACAACCGGTTTTGTGGAAAGCCCACGAACTCTTAATGAATACCTCAACCCCCGAAAAACCGCCTGTAATGCCTGTGTATAAACCAAGCCAGGATCCACGTGCTTTCAGCATTGAGCGCGAGGGTGAAAACTGGCGGGTACGTGGTGAGGCGATTGAACGGGCGGCTGAAATGACCTACTGGGAGCATGATGGCTCCGTGCGCCGCTTCCAGCGGCTGATGGTGACACTTGGGGTGGACGAAGCCCTGCGTGCCCAAGGGATTCAAAATGGCGATACCGTCGTCATCAGAGACTACGAACTGGAATGGCAGGATTAAGATGCAGCCCTTGCGACGCATCGGCATTTTTGGCGGCACATTTGACCCGCCACATGTGGGGCACTTGATTCTGGCGGAGGAATGCCGCACTCAATTGCAGCTTGACCTGCTTTTGTGGGTGGTGACGGATAACCCACCGCACAAACGGTATACCCATGTCAGCCCGATTGAAGACCGGGTAGTGTTGGTGGAAAAAGCCATTCATGGAAATCCTTGCTTTGAGCTTTCTCGTGTAGATATTGACCGCCCCGGACCGCATTACGCGATTGATACAGTAAAACTCCTCAAAAAGGAGTATCCAGGTGCCGAGATGTATTACCTGATGGGTGGAGATTCCTTGCATGACCTTCCGACATGGAATAAACCTCAGGAATTTATTCAGGTTTGCGATGGGATCGGTGTAATGAGGCGGCATGCAGATCAGGTGGATCTGACATCGCTTGAGGCACTCCTACCGGGGGTGACTGATAAGGTAAGGATTGTCGAAGCTCCGATCCTGGAAATTTCTTCCAAACAAATCAGGCAGAGAATTGCCGAAGGGATGGGCTACCGGTATTATTTGCGGGATGCTGTTTACCAGGCGATCTTGGAAATGGGTCTGTATCGCTGATCCTGTTCTTGAATCCCCATCCTTAAGATTCCCGTTTCGAATTTAAGAGTTTAGACTTAATGAGATCACCTGACTGGAACAGGGATTGCCCCATTTAACGAACATTTTCAATGCCGAGAGATCCATTACCACACTGAAGATAGTCTTCATCGGGTCGGGTGCCAGGGGGTGGTGCATGGCATGGTTGCAAATTGAGTCTGGATAATTTTCGTGGTCAGAGAGGATCGCGAAGAAAGAATCGGGGGTATGGAGCTCGGTTTCCTCCAGAAGGCTGAGCGCCCGGCTAAAGCGTTTGTTGCTGCGGATTAATTGTTCCCGTTCTTTTTCGATTTCCTGCATGCGCGGGGTGAGGTAATGGTTTGTGTGAACCAGTTTATTGTTGGAACCCGGGATTACCTCAAAGCGAGTGGCGGATACTTCAACATTATAAATTCTGCCATCCTGATGGGCGAGCAGGTGATTATACCCTGCGGCTCGCATTGGCACATGGGAGAGGCGTATGGCTTCCTGGAGGGTGCTGGTGGCGAGAATTGCGCGGGAAACGATGATCCGTGGGATGCCATACTTGACATCCACAGGATTGACAGAATTACAGCTTTGGGCAATTCCTGCCGCATTGAAGCCTATGTTGGGCAGCAGACCCCCATATGAAATCGCCAGGAAGGCAGGTTCGTTGATAGGATGGCAATCCAGAATATAAATATCCGGTTCGTCCATGGTGAGCCAGTCTTCGTTATGACCGACCAGGACGCCGCCAGAATATGTCGCCTGCCTGGATGCTGCAATACTGGTGCATTTTTCAAGGTGAAGAGCATCGAAAACCAAACACTCAAAAGTATTAACGACCACAAGGTCAGCGTAGCTCACGTTCGCCCCTTCTGCTATGCCCATGATTTCATCAATATATTGAGGGTAAGTTCCCAGGGTATGGTGCATGTATTGCATGGCTTGAAGGATGGCTTGAGACCAGGAAAGATGCAGACTGGCTGCATGTGAATCAAAATACGACCGTACATTTTCAATCCCATGCCTCACCTGACTGCGCATGGCTTCACCGATTTGCTGACCGAGGTCATGGTGAGACCCGCACGCATGCACAACAGGCGGCACCGGCATCACAGAGCTCCCCTCTGAGTGGTCCATAGTATTACTATACTCAGAACGTTTAAAAAGGCAACAAAAAACCCGGCAGGTTGCCGGGTAAAAGTGGTTGTAAAAAACTTACTCGTGGATGAGTTCGAGATTCCCCATTGCCATATTGACTCGAAGACGGATGAGAGCGCCTACCTCACCGCTGTGGTAGGTATTATTTTCCACCGTCCAGGTACCGGTCAAATTGATGTCGCTAAGCTCATCTTCAATGATGATTTCAGCACGCGCATTTGCGGGAATGCGAATTGTGATGGAGCTCATGCCCGATTTGATTTCGCCATCACAATCGTTTGTGTTCTCTCCGGAGAAATCGAGCACATAGTCGCCTATTCCGCTGTTGAATTCAAATTGTTGCACTCGCGCGTTGCCCAGTCCGATCATTTCAATCGTCGACGCGCCAGTGTGGTAAGTCAATTCTTCCATCGCCATTCCATTGGGTGAATCAAAGAATAATTTGGATGCACTTGCCCCATCGGAAATGGTCAGCTTACGCAGGGTAAGACCGCCCAGGTGAAGCTCTCCCTCATAGGCACCGCTGGCAAGGCTCAATTCAAGAGGCATACCACCCAGTTTCAAATCCCAATTGTTCTTCAACTCTCCATCAGGTAGTGAGAAGGTAGATTCAGCCTGCTGAGAAACCGTCACCGTGCTGCCTTCCCTTTTCAAGACCGGTTTCCAGGCTTCGATATTGTAATCAATTGTTCCTTCAAGTAATTGATCTGAGCCACCGGAGAGTTTGAGCGAACCAGCACCCATCTTAATATTGACGGTTGAAATCTCTGCGCCGGATTCCGGTGGTTCATGGATCACTAGAGTTCGGGTTGTTCCAGGGGTTAATGTTGGCACGTTTACCGTTACGGAACATGCTGATAGAAGAAGGATTCCGGCTGTCAGGGCGACAAAACGAAGGACTTTCATGCTCTATCTCCGTATTTGCTTTCTATAAGGAAGGACATTTATACTCCCGGCACTTCTGGTGGTGTGGTGGGAGGTTCAGTCGGCGGATTGGGGGTGGACGCTGGAAGGATAGCCTTAAGAAGCTCGTTGGCGTATTTTTCTGAGCCTACGCGGCTGGTGATGACCGCGCCGAGACCGAGAATTACCGCGATAAATCCGGGAATCCATCCGACACAGGGGATGAGATTCACCAAGCCCGTTACAAGTGCAAGCAGTAAGGTGCCGATTCCAGCTGCTACTGAGGCGTGCCACGTGGTTTTGAAGAGGGCAGCCATCCGCTGACCGATTTCATAACCCAGAGCGATGTACCCGATTGCCACCGCCAGCCCCAGGAGGATAAAGCCGAGGATGCTGACCGGGATCAGGAGTATGGTAATGATCAATAACACCAGAATGATGGGAGTGACGAGGATGGTGAGTACCCCGATTCCTCCGCTGACCCATGGCTCGCGTACGATGGTGGCAGCGATATTCTTGAGGTTGTGCGGTATTAATAAACCTACCACAACAGCCAGGACTCCAAGGAGGAGTGCTATGAAGGTGGCGCTGAAAGTGCGCGTGAGCAGACTGCGTTGAGCGCCAAAGGGAGAAAGATTCTTTATCCGCTCAGGTGGATTTAAGTTGTCCAGGTTAGGGGATTCTGTGGTGACGCTGCCATTGATTCGAGCGAGCGCGGAGCGCTGCAGGTTCGCGCCGAGCAGAGAAAGGTCGCCATTGATTACGGCAGTATCCCCCAGGTTGATAGCTCCGCCAATGGCGACAATATCTCCATTGACTATACCTTCAGCCGCAAGCGTCCCTCCAATCAGCATGAGGTCCCCATTGACGGTCGAGTCAGAGGCAGTGGAGGTTGTTCCTCCAATGACCAGGATGTTACCGTCAAGAACTTCATGGCTTTCCAGCCGAAAAGTATTGCCGATCACCACCTGATCGCCAACAATATGATTTTCAGGTTGCGCGGTCGGATCTTGGGCAAATACGGTTGCCGGGGTGAGGGCAATCCAAACCATGAGTGCGATGACGATTAGAACGATGTGTTTTTTCATGAGTTTTTAACCCCTCTTTTAATCGCCAATTTCCAGATGGAGAGCGCCAACGTAAATGCCGAGAGAAGAATCCATCCACCCAGAATGATCAATACCAGCGCGAGAATGGAGGGATTAAGCGAGCGGGCCAGGCTGGTGATAAACTCGATAACACTTTCTGCGCTAGCCACTACGGTGAAGAATGAAGTCAAAGAACCAGCTGCCAGCGAGATCAAGGAAACTTTTGGATCGAAAATCAAGATGGCGCCAATTGCTACTACAATCGCCGATCCAATCAAAGAGAAGACCAGATTGCGCGCCTCGCGTTTTTCTTCGGCGTGCTTGCGTTGTGCCAGTGAAGCTTGCCAGCGCCGGGTAAAACCTTCCGGGGCAGGGACTTCTGGTGCAGAGTGAACGATGTGCAATGCCCTTTCCAGATTCCCGCTGAGGCGGGCACACTCCGGACAGGCTGCCAGATGGTCTTCCAGGCGGGATTGTTCTTCAATTGTCAGTGGTTCTTTTTCAAGGATCCAGGTTCTGAAGGGTTGGTGTTCCATAATTTATCCTTCCTTGACTGGCAGTGACTGATCTGTTGTGATTGCTTGCGCAAGTTGCCGCCGCGCGCGGTGAAGCCTGCTTTTTACTGCACTTACACTAAGCGAAAGCATCTGGCTAATTTCATCTTCTGAACATCCATACCAATACTTTAGAATTACCGCTGCCCGATCTGGTGGGTTGAGGGTGTTGATGAGTTGATGGATCGCTTCCTCTTCATCATTGAGAATAACAGAGGATTCCGGGTTGGGGATGTTCGGATCAGCGAGATCGAAATCGGGGTATTCATCCAGTTCAAAGATCCCCGCTTTATGTTTTCGCTGTTGATCAATACAATAATGGGCGGCAATCGAAAGCAGCCAGGTGATAAAAGACCGATCGAGATCATAATGTTTTAGGTTTTGATAAGCCCGCCAAAAAGTCTCCTGAGCAGCGTCTTCGGCTGCGTTGGATTCACCTAACATCCTGTAACACAGGTTATAGACCGGATTCTGGTAGGTAGTCACCAACATGGCAAAGGCTTCATCATCTCCATTTCGGGCTTTTTCGATCCATTGTGGGTCCAAAGATTGCGTCACTGCAGCCCCGTTTAATTATGTTTTCTAGCCAATATACGCAGCTGGTGAGAATTGGTTGCAAAAATTAGCGAAATGAATAAAATTCGCCACTTACCCGATGGGTTACTTGAAAATGATTTCTTCACGACCGGCGAGTTTTTCCTTAATTTTTTGTACAACGGTATCCAAATGCCGCGTCTCATGGACAAAATCGAGATCATCGGTGCGCAAGGTGAGGACGGGGCAAAGATCGAAGTTGCCAATCCAATCACTGTAAAAGCTATCAAGAAGAGATAGATAATCGCGGGTGATGGTGGATTCAATCGAACGGCCCCTTGACTGGATGCGTTCGAGAAGTACATCCACTGGAGCCTTGAGGTAGATCAGTAGGGAAGGATTGGGCAGGTTGAGAGTAATCAGGTCGAATACTTTACGATAGGTGTTGTAATCGCGTTCATTGATATTTCCCATTACATGGAGGGCACGGGCGAAGATATAAGCGTCTTCGTAAATGCTGCGATCAATAATGGCAGGGCGCGGGTCGTTATACATATCAATATGTTGTTGGGCTCGGTGACCGAGGAAGTAAATCTGCAGATGAAATGCCCAATCTTTCATACTCTGATAGAAATCCGGTAAATAAGGGTTATCAACCACGGACTCGTAGGCTGTGTGCCATTTAAGCCTTTCACCAATCCGCTCGGTAAGAGAAGTCTTGCCCGAGCCGATGTTACCCGCAACCAATATCAATCGTTTCGCCATGTTTTTCTCCAGTTGATTTTAGTTTAATTATAAGGCAGGGGTCAACCTGAGTGAATAAAAAAATACCGCGCCAGTCTGACGCGGTAAACGAAACGAGTAAGATCTACTCCTCTGTAACCAGTACTCCAGCGACAAGCCCACTGCCGCTGTGGACTGAAAGCCCGGGGGTGAATTCAGCTACGAGGATCTCCTCAGGCATGGGCAGTTTTTCACGCAGGCGGGCTTCGAGGAGTGCGGCATCAGGGAGGTTGTTGACGTGCACAATCCCCGCCTTGATGATTCGCTTCCCGTCGCTGGCGTTCTCCAGCAGCTCCACCAGGCGGTTCATGGCGACGCGATGTGTGCGTACCTTCTCAAGCAGGTCAAGCTTGCCATCGATGATGGTCATAATCGGGCGGATGTTCAGCAGATTCGCCATATTGGCGGGAATTTTCCCGATACGCCCACCCATGGCAAGATACTTGAGTGTAGTCAATGAGCCAAATAAATGCAGGTGAGGGAATAGATCCTGAGCGGCGCGCACTGCTTCTTCATGGGTTGCGCCTGCAGCTGCCGCTTCAGCAGCTGCGATTGCCATAAAGCCCTGTCCTAGAGAGAGGAAGTCAGAATCAATAACGGTGATTTGCCTGCCCGGGAAATTCTCACAGGCAGTGAGGGCAGAATCATAAGTGCGGCTGATTTTACTGCCAACCGTGACGCAGATTATGGAATCTGCGCCGGAGGCAAAAGCTTGCTCGTAAACCTTTTTGAAGGACTCCGGTGATGGCGCAGCGGTGGTGGGAAGTTTATTTAAACGGTCAATTTTTTCAAAAAGAACCCTGTCATCAATTGTGACGCCGGTTTCAAAGCTTTCTTCTCCGAATTGAATGGTAATGGGGACCTGGGTGATAGGATAGCGGGCGGCAAGCGCAGAAGGAAGACTGGAATCAGAATCTGTAATTATGTGAATATTGGTCATTGCGGACTCCTGGTCGATTTAGAAAAGTGGATTCATTATACCTGTGCCGGGCAAAAAGCAATTTTAATTTCTTAACACATGGCTTATGGTTTCGATACGCAGTGTTCTAAAAAATGCCTGGAATACCACCGCTGATGAATCCTTCCATGGGGCAATTTGTTTAAGTACAAATCCCCGGGGAATAGTAAAATCGTCAGTTTTTTTCAGGGTCAACAATGACTCACTCAATCCTTTTGCCGATTGTAAAACCGGGTTTCCATCATGGAAACCCGGCAGCCCAGATCAGCGCTCCCTTTCAGCACTCACTATAGCCACAGGAGTAGCATTTACGGCAGCCTTCCTCGTTGATGACGGCAGCGACGCCACACTCGGGGCAGAGATCCCCAATTCTATTCAGCTGTGCAGAGGAATCAAGCGCAGGTTTACCTTCAACCGGCGGAGTAATTTTATTCAGGTCATCGATGAGATACTCCTGAACAGCGTTGGGGGTTGATTCAGTTTTGCCGAGGCGGATTGCCCGCTCATCGAGATATTCCTCGAGCACCTGGGCGACACCATCCGGCAACGAGCGCACGCGGTTGGGACCAAAACCGAGCGAGCGACCGCCGCCAATTCCGGCAAGCTGGCGTGTGACATCGGTAAGGCGCTGTGACGGTTCGACGGGGGAGGCGAGGCGCAGTACATACGAAATCAGGCGACCAATCGCTTCACTGACCGCTGCGGTATCAGAACCGGCTTTGGCGGTGTTAATAAAGACTTCGAAAGGTTGGCTGGCATCGTTTTCATTGATGGTAATGAAAGCTTTACCAAGAGGTGTTTCGATGGAGAATGTGCGTCCGATAAGCGCACGCGGGCGGGGTTTTTTGGTCTCCTGCCAGATTTTGATCTGATCAGCGGCGGGTTCTGCCGTTGGCGCTTTCTTTTGCGCAGTGGAGTGAGTTTCCAGAACTACGGATTCACGCGAGCCGGTTACATAAACGGTAATCCCTTTGCAGTTGAGTTCCCAGGCGCGCATATAAGCAGTGGCAACATCCTCCTCGGAGGCGTTTTCGGGGAAGTTAATTGTTTTGGAAAGCGAGTTGTCAACAAAAGCCTGCAGAGCCGCTTGCAAGCGCACATGTTCTTCGGCAGAAATATCTGCGCTCACCACAAAGGTATCTTTGATTTCAGGAAGCAGGTTGCGTACGTTCTGGCAGGTACCTTCACGCATCACCTGCTCGAAAATATCCTGTCGATCCATTTCAGAGACTCCGGCTTCAATCAAAGCCTTTTCGAACATTGGGCTGGCATAAGTGAGTTGCAGATCCTTTCCGTTATCATTAACGTGTCGGATGTAGGCGAGAGCAAAAACAGGCTCGCAGCCATACCCCTCGCAGCCCGCGACGGTCGCAATCGTACCCGTTGGCGCAACAGTTGTTTGGGCAGCGTTCCGGATGCCATAACGGCGAATACCCTCACTGATCAGCGACCAATCAACAATCGGACGCCCCCAATATTGCTGGTTTTCAATAAGTGAAACCGGGGGCTGCCAGATCAGATTCTCAGGATCGTAAATACTACCTTTGATGGATGGGAAAGCGCCACGTTCGCGGGCAAGTTCTACGCTCGTTTGCATGGCGTGATACCGGACGAACTCGATTACCTGGGAGCCAAAATCCTCTGCCGCCGGGGAGCCATAACGCACGCCAACATGATACATCAGGTCAGCAAGCCCCATGATGCCCAGACCGATGCGGCGGTTGCGCATGGCGGCTTCTTTGAGCTGGGGAACCGCGGGAACATAAGCATTCGCATCCACTACATCATCCAGGAAGCGTGTGGCGAGGCGGGTGTTTTCACGCAATTTATCCCAATCCACGGTGTGGTTGGGACCAAAGTGTTGGGCAAGATTAATAGAACCTAAGCAGCAATTCTCATAGGGACCAAGCCACTGCTCGCCGCAGGGATTGGTCGCTTCCAGTTGGTAGAGATGGGGGACCGGATTAGCTCGGTTGGCGGCATCGAGGAAAAGCAGACCGGGTTCGCCGTTGTGATGTGCTTGTTTGACGATGCGCTCGAAAAGGTCGCGCGCGCGGACGGTCTTGTAAATTTTGAAGGGAATCCCGGCAGCTTCCGCCTGTTCAAAAGTACCGGTAAAGGATTTAGCCCGCGGATCTGAAAGGTCGGGGAAACGCAAACTCCATTCGGTATCGTCTTCCACGGCACGCATGAAG
>Ga0116192_1000853_pt1 | contig 22327 bp, 22 predicted proteins | sample AD_UKC113_MetaG_FD_89876 | JGI IMG/M metagenome (GOLD analysis project Ga0116192, IMG submission 89876) | Active sludge microbial communities of municipal wastewater-treating anaerobic digesters from Hong Kong - AD_UKC113_MetaG | ecosystem: Engineered > Bioreactor > Anaerobic > Digestate... | reverse complement strand
TTCGACTCGGATGCTAGCGCCTATTCCTGCATTTTAAAGAACTATGAGAATTTGGGGTGGCAGCAGGACGCAAACGACTGCAGCTCCGACTTCGAACGCCGGAATGGGTTTTGGTGAGTGATAGCATTGGGTGAAGCGTTTGGTTCTCTGATAAGGAGGCTTCTCCATAAGTGAGTCGTGTACCTGTCTGACTGAATTATTTATATATTGGCACCTCCAACTATGATTTTGGTGTAGCGACGGAGGACGAGTTGGATTTATCGAAATTCTGGTAATCACTGCAAAGAGGTAAATGATTATTTTTTGAAGGACCTGCGTCTCGATCGCGCGCAGATAGATGAGATATGATCATATATTCCACATTCCGCACTTTAACTTCCTAAACTGAGTGTTTTTCCCGCTAACGATTCCTCAAATATAATCATAATTTGCAATATTAATCTATATTAATACATAGGGAGCGCGGAGGGTCACGAATTCCCCGACCTTCAGGCCGGGGATGAAGTGAACCCTCGCCCAGTATTTTGTTTTCTCAAATCGATAAACCATTGCATCTTTTAGAATTGAGATTTTTTTGGCACCATAGCCACAGGTGGTGCCACCCACCTATGGCTAGGATGTGATAAGCGTTGGAATTGCGCAGTTTTTGCCATGGTTATGGCCAGATCACCTACCACATCGTGTTGGTGCCTAAGGGATTGACGCTAAATAATCTATTCAGTTTTTCTTTATTTAGATGCAGTTACACGTGGCTCTATCGAATAATTCCACATGGGATATAATTCGTGTAAAATAATTTTCAATTGTGCCATATCTTCGTCCAATATCTTTATCCCTGTTTCATAACATTGGTCATCGGTTAAGCCCATAATCCGTCTCTAAACCGTGCTCGGTTAACATGCGGATCTGGACTGTACTACTTCCCCCCTAATGATGGGTAGTTAAACCCTCATGAGCAAATTGCTCATGCAAAACCTCTTTATCCCAGCCCCTACAAAGCCCTGTTTTCAAAGGCAGGGTATGGGATGAGAGAGGTATTGCTGGAAGCGAGGGATGACAGACAGCACGTCTATCTGCCGGAGAGGTGCATAGGCTGCGGCTCGTGCGTGCATGTCTGCCCCAAGGATGAGCTGGTCATCGGCTCGGTTGGCGCAGTCGCCCGCGGGCTGATCGACAGGGACTTCATAGATAAGAAGAGAAGCGGAGACTGCGTGCTCTGTGCTCTGTGCGCCCGCGTCTGCCCCACCGGGGCCCTGGAGGTCAGGACAGGGGGCAAGGCGGAAAAGGATGCGTCCTATCTGAGCGTTGCAATGCAGCCCACCACTGTGAGCGAGAGGTGCGTTCACTGCGGCCTGTGCGTGGATGTCTGCCCCCAGGGCTGCATTGAGATCCATGACTGGCGGCTGGCGGGGGACGGCAGCCTGAGTGTGGAGGGAGAGACTGTCATCGACACATCCAGGTGCGTACACTGCGGCTGGTGCGCAAGGGTATGCCCGGCCCAGGCCATAACAGTGCAAAAGCCCTTTGCAGGAGAGTTCTCCAGGAATGAGAGCGTCTGCCAGGCATGCCGCACATGCGTTGATACCTGCCCTGCCGGCGCCCTCTTCAACAGGGAGGCATCGGCGGGAGAGATCGTGGAGAAGGTCACACACAGGAAGGACGCCTGCATCTACTGCGGGGCCTGCGAGATGGCCTGCCCCGTGGCGGCGATCTCCGTTCTCAAGACTGCCATCATCCCAGAGATGAAGGGAAAGGGAGCCTTTGAGAGGAAGCTGGCCGCCCCTGCAGCGCGGCCCGCCCTCACCTCCATTCTCAAGACAGACGAGGAGGCGTGCCTTGGATGCGGAAACTGCGTCATAGCCTGTCCTGTCAATGCCCTCTCCCACCCCTATCTGGCCGCCGGACACCTCAATGAGCTGGACAGCAAGCCTCTGCTGGAGGTGCAGAACGGCACTGTGAGGGTTGTCAATCAGAAGGTCTGCGGCTCGTGTGCCACCTGCGCCATGATCTGCCCTGTGCAGGCCATACGGCTTCTCAAAAGGGAGGTGGCTTAAAATGGCTGCTGCCATCAATACCACCATAATCAGAAACGGCCATGTATTCGATCCCCTCAACGGGATTAACGGAGACGTCAAGGACATTTTTATAAGGAATGGAAAGGTGGTCGACAGCCTCTCAGATGCCGAGATGAGGGATGCCCTGGTCATAGATGCCTCGGCAAAGACTGTCATGCCGGGTGGCGTGGACTCGCACTCACACGTGGCCGGACCAAAGGTCAATGCCGGCCGGCTCATGCGCCCGGAGGACCACTACAAATCGGTGCGGTCGAAGACGGAGGTCTGCCACTCCGGCAGCGGCTACACTGTGCCATCCGTCTACAAGCAGGGATACGACTATGCCGCCATGGGCTACACAACAGTCTTCGAGGCGGCCATGCCGCCTCTCGAGGCCCGCCACACCCACGAGGAGATGCGATCGACTCCCATCCTGGATATGGGTGCCTACATGGTGCTGGGAAACAACTGGTTCGTCATGCGCTACATCAAGGAGGGGGACATAGAGAAGGCCGCAGCCTACGCGGCCTGGATGATGAGGACCCACAAGGCCTACGGCATAAAGTGCGTCAACCCGGCAGGCGTCGAGAACTGGGGCTGGGCCAAAAATGTGCACGGCCTGGACGAGCCAAACATTCATTTCGAGGTGACGCCGAGGGAGCTGATCCGGGGCCTGGCCGAGGTCAATGAGATGCTGGGGCTGCCCATGTCACTGCACCTGCACGCCAACAACCTGGGCCACCCGGGAAACTGGCAGATCTGCAGGGATTCGCTCATGATCCCCTCAGGCCTGGACCCCAGGAACAGATCGGATGTACCATGGGCGGAGACGAAGGAGAGAGCCAAAAGGAGGCAGAGCGTCTACCTGGCCCATGCCCAGTTCAATGCCTACGGAGGCTCCTCATGGAGGGACTTCTGCTCGGCAGCTGCTGATCTGGCCAGATACATCAACCAGGTAGATGATGTTGTCATAGACAGCGGCTCGGTGCCCTTCGGCCCGGCCACAACCATGACCGGCGACGGCCCGGCTCAGCACGACATATATTTGCTCACAGGACAGAAGTGGTCCAACACAGATGTTGAAATGGAGTGCGGCTCAGGCGTTCTGCCCTTTCTCTACCTGAAGAGCAGCCCGGTGCATAGCGTTCAGTGGGCAATAGGCCTTGAGGTGCTGCTGCTCATAGACGACCCCTGGAAGACCATCATGACCACAGACCATCCGAACGGAGGCATATTCACACAGTATCCGCTGCTGATATCATGGCTCATGTCCAGGAAGGCCAGGGACGATACAGCCAAGGAATGCCACAAGTGGGGCTACGACCGCTCGAGCCTCGGAGGTGTGGACAGGGAGATGAGCCTCTACGAGATCGCCATACTCACCCGCGCCAATCCTGCCCGGACCATAGGAATGGCCTGGAGGAAGGGCCACCTTGGAGCCGGAGCAGATGGGGATGTGACAGTCTACGACATCGACCCTGACCGGCTGGATGCCGACGATTCTGCAGAAGTGATGGCCAAATTCGCCCGCCCCGACTTCACCTTAAAGGACGGGGCAGTTGTGGCCAGGAGGGGAGAGATAGTGGCCGCCCCGGCGGGCAGGAGATACTTCTGCCAGCCCTACATTGATGAGTCCATAGAGAAGGAGATGATGGCCGACGTCAAGGACTGGTTCAAGTACTACACAGTGGGATTTGCCAACTACCCTGTGCCAGACAGGCTCCTCATAAATCCCGTTCCAATACAGGTCAACAGGCCAGTGGAAGCGGCGGCGGCATCGAGGAGGGGGTGAAGACATGGCGGAGATTCTTCTCAAGATCAGGGAGAGGATAGGAATCACTGTCGAGGCAGAGGTCATCCGGCCGGACGCCTTTACCGGCAAGAAGAGGGAGGAGATTGAGGCCCTGCCGGTCTGGCAGGGGCCGCAGAGGCATGCCCTCAGCGACTTTTTCGATGTGGATGTCCGAGAGGATGTGAGGGCGAACGAGACTGCCATACTCATCGATGGAGATGCCTCCCGGGTCAAGCGCATCGGCCAGGGGATGAAGGATGGCAGGATTGAGATCTCAGGCTCCGCAGGGATGCACCTCGGCGAGGAGATGAGCGGGGGCAGCATCCTGGTGAAAGGGGATGCCGGCTCCTGGGCAGGAATGGAGATGAGGGGTGGAGCAATTCACATTCTCGGCAGTGCCGCAGACCATGTGGGCTCCGCCTACCGGGGAAGCTGGCAGGGCATGAGAGGAGGAGAGATTCGAATCGAGGGCAACGCCAGGAGCGCTCTTGGGGCGGGCCTTGTCGGCGGCAGGATAATAGTAGAGGGCGACGTGGAGAACTTCTGCGGCATCCGGCAGAGCGGAGGGGCCATCATCATCAGGGGCTCGGCTGTGCGTGGCGTTGGGGCGGAGATGAATGGAGGCAGCATAGCTGTCTGCGGACAGGTCCGGCAGTTTTCGCCCGGGTTTGTCCGCTCCGGAAGGGATACCGATCCTGTGGTTGGTGATGTGCGAATTGAGGGAAGCTACTCCAGGTTCACAGGGGACTATGCCCTTGGCAAAAACGTAAAAGGCACGTTATACTGCCGGGAGGGCTAAAATATGGCGCAATATAATTTTGAGCGGGAGTTTCTGCTGAACACGGGAAGCACCATCGAGGAGGGAAGGCTTGCCAAGGGCGGCAGCAAGATGACCGAGGCGTACACACGCGAGTGTGCGGTCTGCGAGATCAACTCTGCCGACTATCTGGCGATGGGGTCTCCGGAGAGGGTGCTGGTCGCCAGCCGTGACGGCAGGCATATGGTGGCAGTCTACGCCCGCGGCACAGACTCTGTGCCTGAAGGAAGCGTGTTCATGCCACGCGCCATCTGGTCCAATGTGGTGGTGGACCCGGAGACATTCTCCACCGGCTCGCCGCTCTACAAGGGCTGCCCGGTGAGGGTCCAGCCAACGGATGAAGACGTACTCAGTGCCGCAGATCTGGTGAGCAGGCACTACGGGAAGAGGTGATACAAGCATGGCACCGATAGCCAAGAACATTATCTGCCCCGTCTGCGGAGCATCCTGCGACGACATACAGGTCGACCTGGGGCCGGACGGCATCACTGTGAAGAACGCCTGCAAGATGGGAAATGCCAAGTTTCAGGAGATGGTCAGCAGCCACAGGATCAGAGAGCCTCTCGTGAGAAGAAATGGCTCCCTGCAGACTGCCTCCTGGCAGGAGGCCGTCGACAGGGCGGCGCAGATCCTAAAGCAGGCAAAGCGCCCCCTCATATTCATGGGCAGCGAGACCTCATGCGAGGCAATGGAGGTGGGGCTGCACCTGGCCGAGCATCTGGGGGCTGCCATCGACTCCAACTCCACAGTCTGCCACGGGCCGACCGCTATGGGAATTCAGGAGGCTGGGCGCGTGGGGGCCACAGCCGGACAGAGCAAGCTGCGGTCGGACCTGGCTATCTACTGGGGCACAAATCCACTGGAGTCCATGCCAAGGCACATGTCCCGCTATGCCATATATCCCCGGGGCCACTTCAGCAGGAGAGGCAGGTTCGACCGGACGGTGATCACGGTCGACCCGAGGAGGACCATCACAGCCGAGAACTCCGACCTGCATATCCAGCTCAAGCCCAACACCGACCACGAGCTGCTATCAGCGCTGCTCACACTGCTGCACGGCAAGAGGCCGCACCCATCTGTTGAGGAGATAACTGGGGTGCCCATCTCTCTTATTGAGGAGATGCTGGAGATTATGAAGGGCTGCAATTTCGGATCCATTTACGTCGGCCTCGGAATCGCGTCATCATATGGAAAGCACCGCAATTCAGAGGCGGCATTCAATCTGGTCAAGGAGCTTAACAACCACACCAAGTTCGTCATCGGAGCCCTGAGGGGGCACTGCAATGTGGCAGGATTCAACCAGATAGCCTCATACCTCTACGGCTATCCCTTCGGGCTGGACTTCTCCCGCGGCTATCCCCGCTACAATCCCGGAGAGTACACTGCAGTGGACCTCTTGCGGGAGAGGGATGTAGATGCCGCGCTGATTGTATCTGCGGACCTGGTCTCTCACCTTCCTGCGGCATGTGCCGAGTTCCTGTCGGAGATACCAGTGGCCTGCATAGACATCGCACCCTGCCCCACTACGATGATATCAGATGTGGTGCTGCCTGGAGTGATAGACTCTTTGGAGTGCGACGGGACGTTCTACCGGCTCGACGACGTGCCCATCTACTTCCAGCCATTCACCAGATCGCCCTTCAGCTTCACGCAGAGCAATGAGGATACGATGAAGCAGATATTTGCGAGGGTAAAAGGGAGGATTCCTAAATAACTTACAGGTCTCTTATCAGATATAAGGCTCGTCCAACGATTGAGCCATTTTCCGCTCTTAATACGCCTTGATTGACCATCTTTTTCGGTTATTCTTCGACAGCTACCGCTAATCTTCATTGGTCATCGGTTAAGGGCTATTTATAAAATTCGATGCGTAATATTTCTAGAGGAAAATTTGGCATGATAAGTTGAGGATTCCTAATTACGTCAGGTCTCCTATCAGATATACGGCTCCACACAGGGTACATGGATGTCATATCATATAAATTATGTGATAACATGTACCCTGCCAACATCACTTAATAACTCGATAGTGCCGACAAAAGGATTATTATCCATGTACGGTGTAACACCCGACGATGCAGCGCAAGCTTTTGATGAAGGGCAAGGTCAAGGAGGCCTACGACCTCGGCGACCGGCTGGAATTCCGCTTTACAGACAACATCTCCGTCTTCGACAAGGTCATACCAAGCCAGATCCCCTTCAAGGGCGAGACGCTCAGCCGGGAGGGCATGTACTGGTTCAAAATAGCCGAGAAAATGGGCATCAAGACCCACTTTTTAGAGTACCTGCCCCCGGCAGGAATGTCCTGCAGAAAGGTTGATATCCTCCAGCCTGGCCAGATCACGTCCAAATCAAAGAACTACCTCATCCCCCTGGAATGGATCTGCCGATGGTATGTTGCCGGCTCCCTCTACGACCGGGTCAAAGAAGGCAGGATATCCGCAAGGGAGCTGGGCTTTCCGGCCGGACATGCCGTCAGCCAGGGCGAGCCGCTGCCTGAGCCGTTCATTGAGGTCTCCACAAAGCTCGAAAAGACCGACAGGCTCCTGCAGAAGGATGAGGCACTGCAGATCTCGGGGCTCTCTGCAGACGAATATGAGCAGGCCAGGGAGATTGTGCTCAGGATTGACGAAGACCTGGGAAGGAGCGTCCTGGCCCGCGGCCTGATCCATGTGGACGGCAAGAAGGAGCTGGCCTTTGACGAAGAGCGCTGCATCATGGTCGTCGACGTCTACGGTACAGCCGACGAGGACCGCTTCTGGGACAGGGCAGGCTATGAAGAGGGCCGGTTCGTGGACCTCTCCAAGGAGTATGTGCGCCAGTACTACCGCCAGACCGGTTATAAGGACAGGCTCTATGCCGCCAGGGAGGCCGGAGAAGAGGAGCCGCCAATTCCAGCCCTGCCCGATGATGTGGTTGCAGAGACCAGCCGCATCTACATCAAGCTCTATGAGATGATCACAGGAGAGAAGTTCCAGCCCGCCGGGCGGACTTAACCGATTGAGTGGATCGTGAGGAAGATATGAATAGACTACTGCCAGTTCTTGTGCTAATTGCCGTGGCCATCTCCGGCTGCACTGAAAAGGGACCGGCCACTGCCGGGAAGAGTATCGAAGAGCTGAAGAACTTATCCATTGCTTCTGCTGAGAACCTGAGCAGCTTTGCCACGAAAGCCTCAGTAACTCAGATTTTGAAGCTTTATTCCAACAACGACAGCAATATAACCACCCTGACGGAAAGTGCCCAATCCGTATCCTATGTGAACCTATCTCAGCAGAAGGTCCATGCCTCAGCCTCGACGAAAACCTTGGCGGAGTTCGCAGGGGAGGTCGTCGGCAACACATCTATTGATGTTGATTACTATCTTATAGGCAACTCGACATACCAGAGCGACGGGCATGGCAACTGGACCCATCTGGTAGATCCCAGATCCGCAGATGAGATCTGGGGAGGGGACAGCAATAACCAGGTAAAGGCCATTGCAGAGACGTTTAACCTCTCCAAGACCGAGGATCTGGGCTCTGAGTCCGTCGATGGTGAGGAGGCATACAAGATAAAGATACTAACAGGAAGCGAGGACCTCGCAAATCTATATATGACCGCATCCAGCGTTGCTGCTTCAATAGTACAGTATCCGTATAATCTTCCGTCCTTCAACCAGACGGAGCTGAATGAGACTGCAAAGATGGAGAAGACCATCTGGATCTCCAAAGAGTCCTTCCTGCCCGTCAAGTATCAGAGCACCATGAGCTTCACCATGACACCCGAGATCATCGCCACCCTTAACATGCAGACAGGCAAGATGGAGATGCTCAATCAGTCCATCCCGCTGGGAAAGGTTGCTGTCAATACTGAAAGCACTATAAATTACTTCGACTTTAACAGCCCCCAGGAGATAGCTCCTCCTGCGGAGGCTCTCTTCGCCCCGGCAATTCTCCCAGCTGCCTCCACAGCATCCTCACAGGCCTGAGCAGGCCCGCCCTGATGCTCTGGTGACGAATTTGCAGGAGAAGAACAAAGGTATGAGAGGACCAATGGAGCGGCTTTTCCTGAGGGACAAGCCCGTCTCCGCTATTTTGGCTGTGGATGAGATGCAGCCGACGTATGCTGCCCAGGTTGCAAAGAGGATAGGCTCGACATTTCCCCATACCTGCAACATCCTTGGCGAGCTTGAGGCGCAGGGGCTGCTCTCCAGCAGGCTGGAGGGAAGGATCAGATGCGTCGAGCTGACCGATCGAGGAGAAGAGGTGGCCCAGTCTCTCCGCCGGCTTTTGGACCAATTGCATAGTCCTGATGCTGGCAGGCTGATGCTGAGTAGGCTGGAGAAGGTCATCCAGGAGGTCCGGCGCGAGCTCTGTGGCGTCGAATCAGAGAGCAGTGTCGCAAAGGATAGAGCCGTCCTGCTGCTGGGACCTCTGCGCAGAGACCTGGCCAGGCTCATGAGCAGGGGGGACGAGTCCCTGCGCAGGGATGCGCAGGAGCTGGATGAGGCCATAGCGGCAATCGTGGGATGATAGCAGGCTGCTACGGTTACAAATATATGCTGTTCAGATCGCAATCCCGATGAGGTGCAGCACAATCACCAGGAAGGCACCCACCACGCCACCGATGCCGCATATCAATATCACCAGCCAGTTGTAGCCGATTTGCAGGCCTGCCACGGCATTGGCGAGAAAAAGTATTATCAGGCCCACCACGGCGTTGATGAGGAAATTCTTGACGGACTTCAATATCAGAAACACGCCAAATGCAATTATTACGAGCAATAGGATAAATCCGATTTCGATCATAATATACAGTCAGTCTGCCCAATTATTTATAGGCTGCCTGAGAGTGCGGACCGCCCGTCATAGCGGCTCCATCTCGGACCCCAGGCGGTGCAGCTCCTTTGTATCAAGGGAGAGCGGATCGATATGAACCAGCATTATGGCGTTCTTTAAGGCGATCTCATCCCTTTGAGATTGTATAAAGCGAAGCACAGTCTCATAATTGCTCTGAGTGATGAGATAGCCCATGCCCTCCAGGAGTATGACCGGATAACTGGCCCGGCTCAGGAAGTCGGATATAATGCCGGAGAGCCGGGGGAGGTTGCTGGGGTCCACCGTTCTGTATCCCTGCTCGCTCTTCTGTGTCAGCCATATCACAGTCTCGACAGGCACATTATACCTCTCCTGGAGAACCTGTGGATGGTAGCGGCTCAGGCACAGCCCATCCATGCCATGCGCCACCAGCTCGCTGAAGATCTCCATGCTCTTCAGCGGCTTCTCTTCTGGGATGAGGTATGTGGTTCCTGGGATGAGAGAGATCTCATAGGGACTCAGCCCGTAGCTCTTTATGAGATCGGATATCTCAGTGAATACGTCAAAGGAGGGATGATGCTGCTTGATAATCCTGGCCAGCCGTCTCACCGCCATGAAGAAGCCTCTCCGGCTGAGCACCAGATCGGCAGGGACATTGATGTTGCTGCTGGACACTGCCCCGCGCATTTCCGGCCTGCTGTCATCTGTTAAACCATCTGCAAGGGCTGATCTGTCCGCTTGCCCGGTTGAGGCGGCTTCGAAAAATTTGCCGGATTCGATCATCTCATTGGCCTCGGCGATAGCTTTCGCCCTCTCCGCTTTATCCAGAGGAGAGAGCATGGCCTCGGAGAACACCCGGAAGAGATATGCAGAGAGTGGCCCCAGGCAGAAGAGCAGCTCTTTGACCTCGCTGATTTCCGTCGTCGGGGACCAGTTAATATGCAGGAAATGCGGCCTCTCCGCCAGTATCAAGCGGGTCTTGGCCGCCAAAAGCTCAATTTGATAGACGAAGTCAACGATATCCCTCTCCGGCACCCGCCCTGCATTCTCTTTGACCAGCATCTCCATGCTGTCAATTAGCACTACGCTGTCCTTGCTGGACTCGAGAAACGACTTTATGGTCATGAATAGCAACGGCAGATTTCGAGGGGAGATGTAGCGGTCACTTCCTTTTTCATCTGATAGCTTGATGATTGGCGTCTCCTTGAAACCATGGCGCTTCCTCACCTCCTCAGGATGCCGGTGGGTGATGCACAGCCCTTCCACGCCGTGAGTTATCTGATCTGTGAAGACCTCATAGGCGAGGGAAGGAACAACATAGATCTTTCCCAGCACCAGATTGTAGGCGGGAAGCGTCTCTCTCATCTCCTCCATCACAGGCTTGACGGTCACCTGGTCTTGAACGATCATCCTGGTAGCCGATGGCCCTACCGATCCGGTAAGCGTCTTCTCCAGCTCTCCCCAGAGCTGTTCAACCTGCCTGGCGGTGATGGTCTCCCGGCTGGCCTTCATGCCCTCCAGATAGAGATCGACCTGGGACCTGGCGGCAGCCTCGCCTATATAGCGCGCGAGGGTAGCCTCCAGCTCCTCGATCGTGCCCCTGCGCATGCTCCGTCTCTCCAGATCAGGAGCGGGAGGCGCTTCCTTCCATACATCAACAACACTGATGGCGGTTACCTCTTCATCCATGCTCGGCTTGCTTGCGAGGGAGACTAAGACATAAAGGCTGGTATTTACAAGAAGGCTCCAGAAGATGGAATTGCTCCAGATGTCCAGGTCCAGGCCGAAGAGATTGGTGGGCCTCAAGACGCCTATGGAGAAGGGGCCTTCTCTGATCAGGCCTTCCAGCCAGCCGTGCCCACCTGTGATGGTGGGAATGAACGCAGTGTAAGCCCAGAGAAGAAAGCCCGAGACCAGGCCGGCGAAAGCACCATTGCGTGTGCCCCTCTTCCAGTACAGGCCGCCTAAGGCTGCAGGCGCCAGCTGGCTTGTCGCCAGAAATGAGACTATTCCAATATCTGCAAGTATCTGGTATGTCACTGCACGCGAGTAGAGATACCCCAGGAGGACGACGAGCAGCATATTCAGCCGTCTCATATTGAGAAGTGTTGCTGAGAGGTTCTTTCCGCTCTTCATGCGGCTCAAAAGATAAGGCATCATCAGGTCGTTCTGGAGCATGGTGCCCACTGCAACAGACTCAACCAGGATCATGGCAGTTGCAGCCGATGTCCCTCCGATGAATACAAAGAGAGAGAGCAAATCCTGGCCCCTGCTAAACGGTATGCTTATTATGAAGGCATCCTTCATCCCGGCGGTGCCGAGAAGAAGACCCCCCCATGCAATGGCTGGAACGAATATGTTGATCAGCAGAAGGTAGAGGGGAAAGAGCCACATGGCCTTCTTCAGATGCCTTTCATCTGAATTTTCCACCACTATGACGTGAAACTGCCTGGGCAGAAATAGGATGGCAAAGAAAGAGGCCAGGGTGAGGGAGAACCATAAAACAGGCTCCACATCCATGAGATCCCCATATTCCGGACTTTTAGAGGCCAGATCTATCATCCGGGAGAAGATATCTCCGTATCCATCAAAAGCCCAGTAAGCCACATAAAAGCCCACAAAGAGAAATGCCACCAGCTTGACCAGGGACTCAAAGGCCACAGCTGCGACCAGCCCCTCGTGCCTCTCCATTGGGTCGAGATGGCGGGCCCCGAATATGACGACGAATACGCCCAGGAGCATGGCCACGGCCAGATTGCTCTCTCCGACATAGCCCACGATCGAATCAGGGCCGCTCAAAATCTCCAGAGAGATGGAGATGGCGATGAGCTGCAGGGCAACGTAGGGTGTCACCATTATCAGGCTCAGTACCGCCACCACTGCTCCTATGGCGTAGCTTCGGCCGTAGCGAAAGCTGATGAAGTCACTGATGGAGGTCAGGCGGTTCTCTTTTGAGACGCGGATCACCTTTCTGATGACGATCCACCCAGCTGTCATGGCCAGAACCGGCCCCAGGTATATGGGCAGAAACTCAAGGCCTGTGGATGCCGCCCTGCCGACAGAGCTGTAGAAGGTCCAGGCGGTGACGTAGACGCAGAGGGAGAGGGCATAGACGTAGGGATTGGCCACTATGCTCCTGCCGGAGAGCTTGCGGCGGTCTGCATACTGGGCTATGGCGAATAGCAGAAGCAGGTATAGCAGCATGACCGTAAGGGCAATATAGGGACCTATCACTCCGAATTCCTCCGGTCGAAGATGAAGAGAGCTAAGATGAGCAGCAGCCAGATGCAGGCAACATAGACCAGGACGCCCGGCATGCCCAGTATGGTATGATCCTTGCACAATTCAATTAGAGGCCAGTTGAGCAGCAGCCACCCGACCACGAAGAGATAGGCCAGAAACTCCTTTTCGCCGAGCAGGTCCTGCAGGATTGATGCCATAGCCAGTAAAAGTTTATTGGCTTTACTCTTATTTGGCTTTATCTTATCATTCATCTCATCAGACGGCTTTTATATCATGAATTCCAACTCGCGGGCGTGAGACAACTTGATCCTTAGAACTCATTATTCAGGCGACATCAATGCGAAAATGGACGGCAAAGAGGTTACTTTGGCCGGCTTTGCCCACGAGATGAGAGACCTGGGGGGCATAGCCTTCCTGGTGCTGCGGGACCGAAAGGGCCTCGCCCAGATCACCCTTGTCAAGAAGCTCCTCGGAAAGGAGGCATTCAAGAGCGCCCGCGCCATCAGCCGGGAGAGCGTGGTGATGGTCCGGGGGACGGTGAAGGCTGAGGCCAAGGCCCCCCGGGGATATGAGATCCTACCCTCAGAGATCACAGTGCTCAATCCCGCTCAGGTGCCTTTGCCCCTCGACCCCACTGAGAAGGTGGAGTGCGAGCTTGATACGAGGCTTGATGCCAGGTTCATGGACATAAGGAGGCCCTGCGTCCTGGCCGTCTTTGAGATCGAAAGCGCTGTGGTGCAGAGCATAAGGAGCTTCTTCTACAAAGAAGGAATAACGGAGGTCTTCACACCCAAGATCGTGGCCGCGGCGACGGAGGGAGGGACGGACCTTTTTCCAATCTCCTACTTTGAGAAGGAGGCCTTCCTCAATCAGAGCCCGCAGCTTTACAAGCAGATGCTAATGGCTGCTGGCATGGACAGGGTCTTTGAGATAGGGCCCATATTCCGGGCGGAGGAGCATGATACCCGCCGGCACCTCAATGAGGCCATATCCGTCGACGTTGAGGTCAGCTTTGCCGACGATAAGGCGGTAATGGAGATACTGGAGGAGGCGGTGGTTGGCGCGTACCGGCATGTGGCTGATAACTGCGGCTATCAGCTCGAAGTTCTGGGTCTGGATCTGAAGGTTCCAGGCCTGCCGTTCCGGCGCATCACCTACAGCGAGGCCCTGGAGCTGGCATCGGAGAAGGCAGGGGTCAAGATGCAGTGGGGAGACGACCTGGATACTGAGACGGAGAGGTTCCTCGGCGAGGCCATCGGTGAGCACTACTTCCTCACAGACTGGCCATCCTCCATCAAGCCCTACTACACCCTTCCCTACGAGGAGAGGCCTGAGGTCTGCCGGGGGTTCGATCTCATGCATCCGCGAATGGAGCTGGCCAGCGGCGCTCAGAGGGTGCACGATTACAATCAGCTTGTATCCCGCATCAAGGACAAAGGCCTTGACCCGGACGGATTTGAGTTCTACCTCAAGGCCTTCCGCTACGGCATGCCCCCCCATGCCGGCTGGGGGCTGGGCCTCTCCCGGCTGGTCATGACCATGCTCAATTTGGAGAACATTCGCGACGCAGTGATCTTCCCGCGCGACAGGAGGCGGCTCGTGCCCTGAAGGGGACTTCATACAGCCTCCAGTGCTTTTGCAGTTCAATCCGGCCGCAGAAAAGCTCTGGTCTGCAACAATATTTTATTACTATCATAATTGTCCTTCAGTTTTGCTCTTCACCTGTAAGCCATTATTATCGCTAACTTTTCGTCAGATCTAAGAGTTTCAGTAAAAATTATATATTTAATGTATACAAATTACCTCAGAAGAAAAGAGATGATCTTATGATGAAAAGAAAATTATTTCGAAAGGGTCTGAAGGCAGTAGTCATAGCCGCTTTGCTGCTGCTTGCATCTGCCTGCTCTGCAGTGCAGGCGCTGCCCGGCCAAAACGATTCTGACAACTCCAGCGCAGCAGTCGAAGAGGAGGGCCTTCTGACGGAAGCAGCCAGTGCCACGGGCCAGCCAGCCATCGAGGACCCGGAGCTCATATCGCCGAGGGGCATCCTCAACTCGCCAACTCCCACATATGTCTGGAAGGCGGTGGCCGACAGCCAGTAATACTGCCTGGAGGTGAAGGAGGATGGAGGGGATGTCGTCTTCCGGCAGTGGTACAATGCCTCTGATCTCTCATCCACCCAATGCTCAGTTGCCCCTCAGCTGGTACTGAACGGAGGGGATTACGCCTGGAGGGTACAGAGCTGGAGCTGCAGCGGCTACAAATGGAGCGAGGAGATGCAATTTTCCGTCTGCAAATCCACCGCCTACCCCGGCAAGGCAGCCTTGGTCTCTCCCAGGGACGTAATCGGGAGCAAAAATCCCACATTTGTCTGGAAGAGCGTAGCCGGCTGCACCCAGTACTGCCTCAAGGTGGCCAGTGCCAACGACCTGAGCCATCCACTACTGGAAGATTGCTATGATGCCGAGGAGGTTTCATCCGGCGATCTGTGCTCCATCACCCCTGATCTCAATCTCGCTGCGGGAACTTACAGGTGGTGGATTCAGACCAGGAACTGCAAAGGAAACGGACCCTGGAGCAATTTCCTGAGCTTCAAGTATCAAAATAGGCCGCCGGGAATATGCACGCCGCTGTTACCGAATGGTCTTCTCTCCACCTCCAAGCCGCGCTTTGTATGGACGGCTGCCTCGGGAGCCACGCAGTATCATCTGCAGCTTGACAACCGCACCACCACCATCCTGGAGGATTGGTACGATGCCGCAGAAGTGACATCCGGGTCGAGATGTTCAGCCTTCCTGCCCATAGCCCTGCCCGATGACGATGCACTCTACTTCTGGCGCATCCGGGCGGAGGACGACGCCGGAAACGGGCCTGGAGCAACTTCAAGAGCTTTCAGGTCGTCTGCCCCACTAAAAAGGGAAATGAGAATAGCTCGATAGATGGCAAAGCCATCAGGAGCCGGACGGTTCTGGAGAAGAGAACGGACAGGAGAGAAAGGAATAGCTAAGGCTGGCCCCTTCCGGCCGGCCTTTGCAATAAATTTGATCTACTCCAGCTTCTGGATGCCCACCTTCTTGACCTTGGGCTTCCAGATCTTGTCTGGCATCCAGGCGGGGGCTCCGGCAGGCTTGTCCACCTGTACCCTTTCTCCTGTAAAGACATGCACCTTCTTGGTGCCGCGTTCCCTCAGCTTGATGTCGGTGTAGCCGCGATTGGCTGCCTTCAGGGCGGCCTGTCTGGGCGATTTTCCTGTGAAGACTCCGATCTCGTTTCCCTGCTCATCTCTCAGAGCGAAATTTCTCATCTCAGCCATGATCAATCCCTCCTTGGGATACGTGTATGGCTCTCCGATTCGGTATATTAATTTAATCCAAAAGTACTCCAAAAAGAGTCTCAAGGGACGGCAGGAGACTACTGAAATCGTATTTGGTGATCTAAAAAATATTATCAACAAAAAAGCAACATTAACAAAATATATTTGGTAATATGCTGATTACATAGCCCATTTACCTCCGAATAAAAGCAGTTTCTCTCTCTTTTACCATCTGCAGCTTCTCCGGCCCGGCCGTCGCCAGCCTGGCCGCAATGCAGGCCGCCGCGCCACAGAAGATCCCCCGCGATGGAGAGAATTGTCACGCCTGTCACCCTGCCCGGCAGGGAATATATCTAAAATGATAGACTATTATTCGGCTTTACCTGCAAAGCCACATTTACCACAAGGATTATAAACGGAAATCCGCATCGCCTCAACATCTCTGATGTATACCATTGCGCATAAACGATCAACAACCATCACCTGCTCAGGAAATAAGCCGCTTTAGGAGAAACTGGAATTGAGACGATTGCTGTCCGGCAATGAGGCCATAGCCCGCGGGGCATTTGAGGCCGGAGTCACTGTGGCTGCGGGCTATCCGGGAACGCCTTCTACTGAGATTTTGGAGAGCCTGGCCAGATACCCTGATGTCTACTGCGAGTGGTCGCCAAACGAGAAGGTGGCCTTCGAGGTGGCAGCCGGAGCCTCCCTGGCCGGGGCGAGGAGCATAGTCACCATGAAGCACGTGGGGCTGAATGTGGCCGCCGACCCGCTTATGACGCTATCCTACATCAGCGTGGAGGGAGGCTTTGTGGCCTGCGTGGCAGACGACCCTGGAATGCACTCCTCCCAGAACGAGCAGGATACCAGGAACTACGCCCGCTTTGCCAAAATACCCCTATTCGAGCCATCCGACAGCCAGGAGGCCAAAGAGCTGATCAAGCTCGCACTGCAGGTGTCCGAAGACTTCAAGACGCCGGCCATACTGCGCACCACTACCAGAATAAGCCACTCACGGAGCCTTGTGGAGATCGAGGAGAGGACGGCTTCGCCTAAGAAGATCGGCCTCGTCAGGGACCCGCCCCGCTTTGTGCCCCTGCCCCTCTGGGGCCGGACCATGCGCAAAAAGGTCGAGGAAAGGCTCCTGCGCCTGCAGGCCATGGCCAATTCAGCCAACCGCATCGAGTGGCGGGAGAGGGAGCTCGGGATCATCACCCACTCCATAGCCTACCAGTACGCCCGCGATGTCTGGCCGGATGCCAGCATACTGAAGCTCGGCATGTCCTATCCCTTCCCCGACGCCCTCATCCGCCAGTTTGCCGCCGGCGTGAAAAGCCTACTCATAGTAGAGGAGCTTGACGATTTCATCGAGCAGCATGTCAGGGCACTGGGCATCTCCTGCCGGGGCAGGGACATCGTGCCGGGCATCATGGAGCTGTCAGTGGACAGGCTTCTCGAGTCGAGGGCGCTGCTGGAGGGAGGGGCTGCTGAGCCTGCAGGGCCGCCGCCGTTTGCCGACAGGCTTCCACCCAGGCCGCCCGTGCTCTGCCCGGGATGTCCCCACAGGGGCATATTCTACGCACTGGGCAAAAAGGACGTTGTGGTGACGGGAGACATCGGCTGCTACAGCCTGGGAGCCTTTCCGCCCCTCGACAGGATGGACAGCATCCTCTGCATGGGGGCGGGGATCTCCATGGCACACGGCCTGGAGAAGGCAGGCGAAGCCCGGCCGGTGGTGGGAATAGTGGGAGACTCCACATTCTTTCACTCCGGGATCACGGGGCTGCTCGACATCGCCTACAACAGGGGCAGCTCCACAATCATAGTCCTCGACAACCGCACCACTGCCATGACAGGCCACCAGGACCACCCCGGCACGGGCCGCACTCTACAGGGCGAGGCCGTCCATGCTGCCAGGATCGAAGACTTCGGAAGGGCCTGCGGCCTGCAGAGGATATTCTCAATAGATCCCTACAACCTGGAGCAGTCGGAGGAGGTCATCTTCCGGGAGATAGAGGCAAAAGAGCCATCGCTGATAGTCTCCCGCGCCCCCTGCCCCCTGCGGGAGAGAAGGATGGTCGGTCCGAGCCGGAGCATCGACGGGGACGGGTGCCGGGGCTGCGAGCTGTGCCTGGATCTGGGCTGCCCGGCCATAGAGGGAGGTTGCGGCCGTCCGCACATCAACCAGACCCTCTGCGCCGGATGCGGCCTGTGCCAGCAGGTCTGCCCGGCCGGGGCCATCCAGGAGGGTGAGAGGGCATGAGCGATGCTGCGGCCGAGACCACGAGCATAGTGCTGGCGGGTGTGGGCGGGCAGGGCATACTTCTGGCCAGCGGGATCCTGGCCCAGGCTGCAATGCAGGCCGGCTATGACGTCAAGACCAATGAGGTTCACGGCATGGCCCAGAGGGGCGGCTCTGTTGTGGCCCATGTTCGCTACGGAACGGCAGTGCACAGCCCGCTGGTGGCCAGGGGCACGGCCTCTGTGCTTGGGGCGCTGGAGCAGGTCGAAGCCCTGCGCTTTGCAGAATTCCTGGGGCCGGGCGGGCTGGCTGTGGTCAGCGCCCAGGCCATTGTGCCTGTAACAGTCTCCTCTGGAGCTGCCAAATACCCCCGGGATGTGGAGAGCCTGCTGCATCAGGCCTTCCCAAAATTGGCCTATATCCGGGCAGCTGAGGCGGCTGCATCGCTGGGAGGCGTCCAGGCCGCAAATATCGTCCTTCTTGGGGCGATGTCCAAGGGGCTGGACCTGCCCGTGAGGGCATGGAAGGAGGCAATAGCCGTATCGGTCAGGGAGAGGTTCAGGGATCTCAATCTCAGGGCATTCGATTTGGGAAGGGGCATGATATGAAGGGCAATTATCACAATGAGAAGATGGAGACCGCTGGCAGAAAGGAGATTGAGGAGCTTCAGATCAGGCGCCTGCGGGCTGTGGCTGATCATGTCTACAGCTCCAATACGATCTACAAGCGGCTCTTTGACGAAAAGAAAGTCCGGCCTGAGGACATCAAGAGCCTTGATGACGTGAGACGGCTGCCAACGACAGGCAAGGAGCTGCTTCGGCAGAACTATCCTCTGGGCCTGTGCTGCGTTCCCCGCCGGCAGGTGGTGGAGATGCACATGTCCTCCGGCTCCACAGGAACGCCTGTGATAATGCCCTACACGGCTGCGGACCTCGCCCAGTGGGCGGAGTGCATGGCCCGCTGCTACCGCATGGCGGGCGGAGTGCCCGGGGATGCAGTGCAGATCACACCCCTCTTCGGCCTCTTCAACGGAGGCTTCGGCATGTACCACGGAGCCCGCGCCGCCGGCCTGTTTGTGATTCCCGCCGGGCCTGGAAACACCCAGAGGCAGGTGAGGCTGGCAAAAGACCTGAGGGCACGCATACTGACAGGTGTGGTCAGCTATGGCGTGCGCATCATAGAGGTCATGGAGGAGATGGGAGAGAGCCTGCCAGACCTGGAGATAGGAATCTTCGGGGCGGAGGTATTCTCTGATTCCATGAAGAAGAGGATCATGGGCGGGCTGGGAATCGATGTCTTCGACGTCTACGGCATGACAGAGACGGGGGGCGTGGGCACACTGGGCCAGGACTGCCCTGCGCACGACGGCCTGCACGTCTGGGAGGACCACTACCTTCTGGAGGTGATAGACCCCGGAACGGGCGAGCAGGTTGCAGACGGAGAGACTGGAGAGCTTGTTGTAACTGCTCTGACCCGCGAGGCCCTGCCTGTCATTCGCTTTAAAACCGCCGACTTGACCAGGGTCATATCCAGGGAGAGGTGCGAGTGCGGCAGGACGCACATCAGAATCGCACCCATCACGGGCAGGATCGACGACATGATCATAGTCAAGGGAGTCAACTTCTTCCCGAAACAGGTTGAGCAGACTCTGATGAGCATACCAGGCGTGGGCAGTAACTACCAGATCCTCGTCGAGGAGATCGACGGTGTCAAGGACGTGCGTGTCAATGTGGAGGCCGAGCCGGGGGTTACCGGATTCATGGTGGAGAAGGCCCTCAAGGAGGCGCTGGGGTTCTCGCCGGCGGGAGACGTCTACCCCATGGGAGGGCTGCCCCGGACGGAGGGAAAGGCGCAGAGGGTGTTTTACAGGAAGGGGTGAGCGAAGGGCTGCCGCCAGGCTGAGATCGAAGCTTCCCACTCACTTCATATCGGAGAGCGCCCCTTTAAGCTTCCTGTATGTCGCCTGCAGCCCCTCCGATATCACCCTCGTGTCGGAGAGCACCGGCATGAAATTGGTGTCCCCATTCCAGCGGGGCACGATATGCATATGGATGTGGTCTGCGACCCCGGCTCCACCCACCGCCCCCATATTGATCCCCAGGTTGAATCCGTCCGGGCGCATCGTCCTCTTGAGAAGCTCCACTGCCAGGGCCGCCAGCTCCATCATCTCCTGCTGCTCCTCCCCTGTCCAGCCGGCCAGGCTCGCTGTGTGCCTGTAGGGCACGACCATCATGTGGCCGTTGTTGTAAGGAAAGGCGTTCAGGATGATGAAGTGGTGCCTGCCGCGGTGGAGTATGAGATTTTCCTCATCCCTGTCCTCAGCAGACTTGTCGCAGAATATGCAGCCGGGTGGCTTCTTGCTCATAATGTAGTCGATTCTCCAGGGTGCCCAAAGGTTCTCCATGTCTGTCCAATCCTCCTTATCACAGGCGGCCCATCACGGCTCCTTCTCCCAGACCAGCCTTCTTCCCTCCACCCTCGGCCTGCCCTCTATAAACATCTTTATGGCCTTCGGATAGGCCCTGTACTCAGCCCTCTGAATGCGGGCCTTGAGGCTGTCGCGGGTGTCGTCCCTCCGCACGGGAACCGGCATCTGATAGACGATGGGCCCGTGGTCCACATCCTCGTCCACGATATGCACTGTGGTCCCCGTCCACCGGACGCCGTACTGCAGCGCCTGGGAGAATGCATCCATTCCCCGGAAGGAGGGAAGAAGGGCGGGGTGAATGTTCAGGATGCGGTCTTTGTAGTGCCCCACGAATAGGGGGGAGAGAATTCTCATGTAGCCGGTCAGGATGACCAGCTCCACTCCAGCCATCTCAAGCTCCGCAATGAGACGGCGGTCGTAATCCTCACGGGATAGGCCCTCTGGATCGAGAAACCGGCAGGGCACTTTATACTCCTCTGCGATCTTCAGCGCCCCGGCACCGGCTTGATCGGCCAGGACTATGACGACTTTCGCCGGCAGGCGCCCCGCCCTCTCCTCCTTCAAAATGTAGCGGAGGTTCTCGCCCCTGCCCGAAGAGATGACGCCTAGCGTTGTCAGTCTTTCCGGCCCCTCCGCTATTTTCTGTGATGCAGATGATGCCGTAAAAGCTCACCACTCATTTGGCGAGGATGATCTCAATGGCGGAGACATTGGTCTCTCCCTTATCGGTATTGAGGGTCTCTGTAGATATGGATATGCTCTTCACAGTCACATCCGGAAGAAACCGAGACCTCGATACCTCAGCCACATCCACCGCCCTGGAGATGGCCCTGCCCCTTGCCATGATCTTGACCTCCTTTGCCCCGCTGTTGAACTGTGTAACCACTGCCAGCACGTAGTTCATCACTGGCTTGCTCCCGACGAAAACGACATCATCATCAGCCATTGGGTTATCACCTTGTAATTTAATAAAAGTTAATGGTCATATCCTAGATAAAGTTGCTGAGTGAACTACCCTGCCCTGAAGGTAGGGCTTCCCACTTCACCGCCAAAACTCGCATCACGGATATATGAAGGAGAGTTCTCAGAGACAATACTCTTCAAAGATCATCTCGAAAGATACGGCATTAAGCGGATATTAACGATAGACCTCACGGAAGCCTGAATATCCAGCGCATGGAGGCTCTAAAAATGGCTTTTAGGCGAAAATGCTCCTAGAAGCATATTTTGCAATTGGGTTGTGAAAAAAAATATATGAATAAATATGAATATATAAAACATGGAGAGGCGCAAAATAAATTCAGGACTCTACAGCCAAGGCTCTGTGTGATCAAGCTTTAAATAGCAAGAATTAGTAGGTTATATCAATGTTTGAGGTTTTGGAGAGTAAAAGCCCAAAGTTGGCCTACGACGTGGAAGAGCCTGAGGACATCTACCAAATCTCTCATGATCCTCTCTGAGAGATCGCTACAGGACTTCCTAGCGAGCGAACCGGATATCTACACAGTCGATGATCTAACTTGACTTATTCATATTTAGATTTTTTTCGCAATCAATTGCCTACCACTTGATCATCGATCAATCAATTTCACGACAATTGAATCAGGTATTTTCAATATATCGTATATTGATATAAATT
>Ga0116192_1000850_pt1 | contig 22382 bp, 23 predicted proteins | sample AD_UKC113_MetaG_FD_89876 | JGI IMG/M metagenome (GOLD analysis project Ga0116192, IMG submission 89876) | Active sludge microbial communities of municipal wastewater-treating anaerobic digesters from Hong Kong - AD_UKC113_MetaG | ecosystem: Engineered > Bioreactor > Anaerobic > Digestate... | reverse complement strand
TTGAGCTTCGATAAAAACCGCCCGCGGGCGGTTTTTATCGAAGCTCAAAGGGGTGACGGACCCGGAGCTGAAAAGGAAGATTATCGGCGAGGAGTTTATCCGGGTTTTCGAGGACGAGGCCGCCAGGCTCGGGCACATCGACTTCCTGGTGCAGGGCACCCTCTACCCGGACGTGGTGGAGAGCGGCACGGCCACGGCGTCCGTGATCAAAAGCCACCACAATGTCGGCTGCCTGCCGGAAGACATGCGCTTCGAGCTGATTGAGCCCCTGCGCTGGCTGTTCAAGGACGAGGTGAGGGCGCTCGGCGGAGAGATGGGCCTGCCGGACGAGGTGATCTGGCGCCATCCTTTCCCCGGGCCCGGGCTTGCCGTGCGCATTATCGGCGAGGTTACGGCGGAAAAGCTGTCCATCCTGCAGGAGGCGGACGCCGTGGTGGAGCAGGAGATCCGCAAAGCCGGCCTCTACCGGCAGATCTGGCAGTCCTTTGCCGTTCTTCCGGACATGCGGAGCGTGGGCGTGATGGGTGATGAGCGGACTTATTCCTACACCGTGGCAGTCAGGGCGGTGCACAGCCTGGACGCCATGACCGCGGACTGGGTGCGCCTGCCCTACGAGGTGCTGGAGGCCATATCGTCGCGCATCGTCAGCGAGATCAAGGAAGTGAACCGGGTGGTTTACGACATCACCTCCAAGCCCCCGGCGACAATAGAGTGGGAATAGAAGAAAACCGGCGGCGCGGCGAACATTATTCGGGGTTTGCGGAGAGCTCCATGCGGGCTCCCTGCTTATTATCCGGGTTTTGGAAACGGGATGTGCAATAGTCGCATAATCTCCTTCTGGGATTCCATTACCCGTTCCGCGATGAAGCCCATGAATGGCCGGTCATCTTTGTGGGCTTTCTCCAGCAGCGTGATATACTCCTGGCGTAGAACCGGCGGAATAATGGCCGGCATATAACCATCCTGAATCAGGGCCGTGTTCATCAGCAGGCGGGATATGCGCCCATTGCCGTCGGCAAACGGATGGATGAACACGAACCGCTTGTGCAGTTGTGCCGCAAACTCTACAGGGTGGTATTTGTCCCGATCTTCGGCCGCCCATTGGAACAGCCGGTTTATTTTCTCCTGAATCAGCTTTGGTTTGCACGCTGCGTATTTTGAGCCGGTGATGATGACGGAGCGGGTGCGGTACCGGCCTGCGGCTTCGGCATCAATCTCCCGGTAGAACATTTGGTGCATGGTCAGGGCGTCGGTCTCGGTAATCCGGCGATTGCGCAGCAAGGTGAACATGAAATCATAAGCCTTCGCGTGGCCCAGGGCTTCAAAGGTGTCCTTCAGGGGTTTGCCGCCGACAGTCAGTCCGTCTTCCAGAAGCACTTTTGTCTCACTCTCGGTAAGCGAGTTGCCTTCTATGGCGTTGCTCGACCATGTGAGGCCGATGCGGTAATAGGCTTTGAGCTCTTTCAGCAGTTCGCCCTCGAAGGGACGAAGCCTGTCGATGGAGGCCTTATAGAGGTCAATCTTTTTGTATATATCCATTTGTACCTTGTTCCTTCCGGTCAGTATGTGACCTTTTCTCCGTTCGGCATGATAAAGGCGCCTTCATATTTACAGCCTGCCGCTTCTGCGATTTGTTTCAATTCGTCGACCGTGATGCTCTCCCGCTTCATCTTCTGGCTGAAAGCTTGCGGGCTTTTTCCGGCCATCCGTCCGAGTTCGGAAACACTTACCCCGATTGTCCCCTCCTCTGCCTTTACCCGGTAAATCGGCCCGTAAATTGCTGGATGAGGACAGGTCCGGTGCAAGACAGTAACTTTGTTGGACAATAGATTAAAGGCTGCAGCGCTGGGTGAAGGGCTGCAGGGCAAAGCGGACAATACGCAATAAACTGCCTGGACCTCATCCCGTTATTTTAGCCCTCGCGCTCGAGGAAAGCCCAGATGTATGAGGCAAACTGCCTGAAGTCTCCCAAATTATTTTGCAGGGTAGTATGCACCCTCTCCACATCAAGGGTGGTGTATCCGTGCACCAGTATGTTCCTGAAACCTGCCATGCCGCGAATTTTAGCTGCAAACTCCTTTGGGATGATTTTTTTTTGCCCGAGCAGGTCAATTACTTCAGTATAATCCATTGCCTTTATCCCCCGGTCTGCGAGTATGTGATTGCCTGTATCCAAAACGACTTGTATCGCCAGTTGCAGACCGTGGGCTATTGACCAGAGTGCCGTCAGGTTTTGCCTTAGCTCGTCAAGCGAATATTCTTGAAGTTTTTGCAGTTCGTCGATATAAGTAGTTAAGTCGGCTATCTTTCTGCGCAGCATTTCAGCGTCGGCTACCATTTAACCACCGTCTCTCTCCGGTTTTTTACCCAGTCTCCGGGATAAATACATGTTTTGCACGGCAAGCAACGGCCTGATGTCCTGGTACTCGTTGAACGTTTTTACGTAAAACTCCAGAGCCTTTGCATCTGAGCGGCTGAAAAGAATGTCGCCGTTTTTCAATATCTGGAATTTTAACAGCGGCGGAGCGGTATTCAGGATAACGACGTCGATATCGTTTGTGCCGAGCAGCTTCATCATTTCGCCGGTTAAAAAAGATTGATAGCCGTAAGGGTAATTTTTTTCATCAATCAAAGAATAATCAACCAGAAAGGCCAGGTCGATGTCGCTTAACGGGCCGGCCTTACCGGCAGCATGTGAACCGAAAATGTATAAGGCTGTCAATTCAGCCCTTGAGTTGAAAAAATCCCTAAGCTTATTGTAAGGCAGGAGCTTTGGGGCCGTCATTGAAATCATTTCCTTTCTTATCTCATATTTTAACACCCCGCGCTGCTGCTTGCAATCGCCGCGCCTGCGCTTAAACGCCGGTGCGGCCGGAAGCGGCCTTACTTTTTTTATTGAAGTGTGGCGGGATTTTTGTTAAAATAATTTCAGGTAAATGTCCGGTCGTTTTCACAGACGGACGTTCTTTGATTTTCCTGCGAAAACCAGAAAATTACAAACGGGAGAGAAAGTGTACCTAGGGTTCCACGCCTTGGGTTGCAAGGCGGCTCGGTCCAAGCGGTACAGGCCTGCCGGAAGTCGGAAGCTGGAAGGAACGTCGGCAGCAGGTTAAAACAATGTCCAGCCTCCATTATCCAGAGTTTGATCTCCGGAAGGTTACACCGGCGAGGGATAAAAGCCCAGGCGGTAGGTTTCGCTCAACGGACGCAAACCTATTGGCCCGGGCATAAGTTTTTTCAGCCTGTTTTACCAAAAATGACGTTTGTAATAATTAGCCGGAACAGCAGGAAAAAATAAGGAAAAGGCCGGCAGCGGAGTGCGGAAAGCCTGCAAAACAAAAAAAGAGACGGGAGTCATACGCGGATGACCAAACCTGTAGTCGGTATCGTCATGGGCAGCGACTCGGACCTGCCCGTTATGAAAGAGGCGGCCGGCGTGCTCGGAGAGCTGGGGATCGACAGCGAGACAGTAATTATTTCGGCTCACCGGGTCCCGGAAAGGACTGCCGAATATGCCAGGACGGCGGCGGGGCGCGGGCTGGCCGTGATCATAGCCGGGGCCGGCGGGGCGGCCCACCTGCCGGGAGTAATCGCGGCCCATACCCCCCTCCCGGTCATAGGCGTGCCCATAAGTTCAAGCCCGCTGAACGGGGTTGACGCCCTTTACGCCGTCGTTCAGATGCCTTCCGGCGTTCCCGTGGCCACGGTGGCCATAAACGGCGCCAGGAACGCGGGGATTCTCGCCGCCCAGATAATCGGGGCGACGGATCCGGAAGTGAGATCGGCGGTTGTATCCTTGAAAGAAAAAATGGCGAGGCAGGTTGAGGAAAAAAACGCCTTGCTTGCCGAACTGGGAATAGAGGGCTACCTCGAAAAAATGGGCCGGGGCGGCGGGCGTTGACTGGGCGCCGCTGCCGGCCGGGCCGGGGAATGCGGCTGACTGCGCCTCTCCCCGGCGCACTTGAGAATTCGCAGATGCGTTCCTGGAGGTAGGAAGATGATCGACCGTTATACGCTGCCGGAAATGAGGCGGATCTGGTCAGAAGAAAACAAATTCCGGAAATGGCTCGACGTGGAGATATACGCCTGCGAGGCAATGGCCGAACTGGGGCGGGTTCCCGCGGAGGCCCTGCGGGAAATCAAGGAAAAGGCCGCTTTCGACGTTCGCCGTATAGCCGAAATTGAAGCGGTAACCAACCACGATGTGATCGCCTTTACCACCAATGTGGCGGAATACGTGGGCGAGGCGGCCAAATACGTGCACCTCGGCCTCACTTCTTCGGACGTGCTGGACACGGCGCTCTCGGTGTTGATGAAAGAAGCCGGGTTGCACATATTGAAGAGGCTGGACGGGCTTAAGGAGGCGCTGTTCGAGAAGGCCAAAATACACAGAAAAACAGTTATGATCGGCCGCACCCACGGCATTCACGCGGAGCCGATTACCTTCGGCCTCAAGATGCTCCTCTGGGTTGCCGAGACCGACCGCTGCATCGAAAGGATGAAACGGGCGGTGGAAACGATAAGCGTGGGCAAGATCTCCGGGGCCGTCGGCACATACGCCAACGTGGACCCGCGGGTGGAGGCCCACGTCTGCGCGAGGCTGGGACTGAGGCCGGCCGAGGTTTCGACCCAGGTGCTGCAGAGAGACAGGCACGCCGAATACCTTGCCACTCTGGCCGTAATCGGCAGCACCCTGGACAAGTTCGCCACCGAGCTGCGCAGCCTCCAGCGGACCGACATCCTGGAAGTGGAGGAGCAGTTCAAGAAAGGACAGAAAGGCTCTTCCGCAATGCCCCACAAGAGAAACCCGATCACTGGCGAGCGCATTTCCGGGCTGGCCCGGGTCTTGAGAGGGAACGCCCTGGCGGCCATGGAAAACGTCGCCCTCTGGAACGAGAGGGACATATCCCACTCTTCCGTGGAGAGGGTGATAATTCCGGACAGCACCATCATCCTCGATTACATGCTGGCGAAAATGACGGGCATCATCGTCAACCTGCAGGTGTACCCGGAAAACATGATGCGCAATCTGGAGCGGACGCGCGGGCTGATTTTCTCCCAGCGGGTGCTGCTGGCTCTGGTCGAGGGCAAGGGGCTGTCCAGGGAACGCGCCTACGAACTGGTGCAGCGCAATGCCATGCGGTCCTGGCGGACGGGCGAGAGCTTCCGGGAACTGCTGCAAAAAGACGGCGAGGTCGCCGCGCTGCTGGATGAAAAAGAGATGGACGAACTCTTTGACTACGGCTATCACCTCAGGTATGTTGACGAGATATACAAAAGGTTTGGCCTGTAATCTGAGCGGAGGATTAGAAATGGCAAAAAAACTGGAACAGCTTTATGAAGGAAAGGCGAAGAGGGTTTACCGCACCGACGATCCGGACCTGTTTCTGGTGGAATTCAAAGACGACGCCACCGCTTTCAACGGGGCGAAAAAAGGCTCCATCCGCAACAAGGGAGTGCTCAACAACCGGATTTCCGCCGTGTTCTTCCGCCTTTTGGAAAAAAACGGCGTTCCCACCCATTTTGTGACGCTGGCGGGTGACCGGGAGATGCTGGTGAAAACCCTGGAGATCCTGAAGGTCGAGGTAGTGGTGCGCAACATCGCGGCCGGGAGCCTGTCCAAGCGTCTGGGCATGCCCGAGGGAACCGTCCTTCCCCGCCCGGTGCTCGAGTTTTACTACAAGAGCGACGAGCTGGGCGATCCGATGATTAACGATTACCACATAGCGGCGCTTGACCTGGCCTCGCCGGAGCAAATGAGCAGGATCAAGGAAACCGCTTTCAAAGTGAACGGTATTCTCCTGGAACACCTGTCCGGCAGGAACATCGACCTCGTCGATTTCAAACTCGAGTTCGGCACGCACAAAGGCGAGGTCTTACTGGGGGATGAGATTTCTCCGGACACCTGCCGCTTCTGGGACAAAGACACCCGCGAAAAGCTGGACAAGGACCGCTTCCGCCGCGATTTGGGCGGCGTGGAGAGCGCGTACGGGGAGATTTACAGGAGACTGACGGCAGAAGGGGCGTAAAGGCGGACAGGGGCAACGTTTTTGTTGCTTGGGCATATTGCCCGGCGCCCGTTGAAAGACGCCCCGGTATGGCGATAAGGGCGCACCGGCTTTTCGGCGGGACATCGTTACAACCGGTGAGCCGGGACGACACCGCCGTGCGCGGCGGGGCCGCGAAATTTTTAAGGGAGAGGTAGAAATGCCGGAGGAAACATGCAAAGGCTTCGGTAAGCGCCTGCCGGACATTGACAAGCCCGGCGAGGAATGCGGTATTTTTGGTATTTACGGTCCCGGCCTCGACGTGGCCAGATTGACCTACTACGGCCTGTACGCCCTGCAGCACAGGGGGCAGGAGAGCGCCGGCATTGCCGTGGGTGACGGGGAGAGAATTCAGATCCAAAAGGGTATGGGGCTGGTGGCGGAGGTGTTCGACAACGAAAAGCTGAACGGCTTCCGGGGACACCTGGCGGTGGGGCACGTGCGCTATTCCACCATGGGCTCCAGCCACTCCATTAACGCGCAGCCCCTCGTGTTCCGTTACGCCCGGGGGATGATCGGCCTGGCCCATAACGGCAACCTCACCAACACCACCGAGATCCGCTCGCAGTTGGCCGCGGCCGGAGCGATTTTTCAGTCGTCCACGGACAGCGAAGTCATTGTAAACGTGATTGCAAAACATATCCGCGGCGGCCTGGTGGAAGCCATAATGAGCTGCATGAACGAGATTGAGGGGGCCTATTCCATCTTGATTTTTACGGAAAAATCGCTGATTGGCGTGCGCGACCCCTTCGGGTTCAGGCCTCTCTGTCTCGGCCGCCTCGGCGACGCCTACGTTCTGGCCTCAGAGTCCTGCGCCCTGGATACCGTAAGGGCCGAGTTGATCAGGGACGTTGAGCCGGGCGAGATTGTCATTATCGACGAGCGCGGCGTGGTTTCGTTAAAAGCGCGGCAGGCCCGCCGGAAGGCCCACTGTATTTTTGAATATATTTATTTCGCCAGGCCGGACAGCCGCATGGACGGTTTCGTCGTAAACAGGGTGCGCCGTGAAATGGGGCGTCAGCTGGCCCGGGAATACAAAGTCGAAGCCGATATCGTCATCTCCGTGCCCGATTCCGGCACCATAGCGGCGCGGGGGTTTTCCGAGCAGTCGGGCATACCTTTTGAAGAGGGGCTGATGAAGAACCGCTATATCGGGCGCACTTTCATCCAGCCCAGTCAAAGCGTCCGCGACCTGGGAGTCGAGCTCAAGCTTAACCCGGTTAGGGACTTGTTGAACGGCAAAAGGGTGATCATAGTCGACGACTCGATCGTGCGCGGCACCACCAGCGGCAGGATAGTGAACATGGTCAGGTCTTGCGGGGCGAAGGAAATTCATTTCTGCCTGAGTTCCCCGCCGATCAAAAAGGCTTGCTATTACGGCATTGACACGTCGGATGAGGAGCTTATCGCCGCCAGCAAGAACGTCGAGGAGATCAGGAAGTTTATTGGAGCCGACGGGCTTCACTACTTGAGCCTGGACGGCCTGCTGGGGGTTTTCGGCGAAGCGGGGGGCAACTTCTGCACCGCCTGCTTCGACGGGGATTACCCCGTGAAAATTTCGAAACCGGAGGAAGGCGGCAAGTACGTGCTGGAATAGGCCGGCGCGGAGCACCGGGAGTGAGCGGTGACAGGGCACTGCCCGAAAAAGGAATGCGGGATAACGTCCGGCGACTGAATTGGGGGGGTTATTATGGCTGAAGAAAAGGAGTTGACCTATGCCGCGGCCGGGGTCGACATAGACGCCGGCAACCGGGCGGTGCAGTTGATGCGTGACGCCGTAAGGAGCACCTTCCGCCGGGAGGTTCTGGCCGGCATAGGAAGCTTCGGGGGGTTTTTCGCCCTTGACGTCGCCAGGTACAGGGAGCCGGTGCTGGTGTCCGGCACGGACGGAGTGGGCACCAAGCTCCGGGTGGCCATGCTGACGGACCGCCACGACACCGTCGGTATCGACGCGGTGGCCATGTGCGTCAACGACATCCTGGCGCAAGGGGCTGAACCCCTTTTTTTCCTTGATTACCTTGCAGTCGGCAGGCTGGTTCCGGAAAAGGTGGCGGCCGTAGTGAGCGGCGTGGCGGAGGGCTGCCGACGGGCCGGATGCGCGCTGATTGGCGGGGAGACCGCCGAGATGCCCGGTTTCTACGGCCCCGATGAGTACGACCTGGCCGGTTTCGCCGTGGGAGTGGTGGAGCGGAGCAGGATTGTCGACGGGAAAGATATCGTTCCCGGCGACGTGCTCGTCGGCCTGCCGTCTTCGGGCCTGCACAGCAACGGCTATTCCCTGGCCCGGAAAGTGTTATTCGAGATAAACGGCTATAAAGCGGATACGTACCTGGAACAGCTCGGGCGCACCGTGGGGGAGGAAATGCTGGAACCCACCAGGATTTATGTCAGGACGGTGCTGCCCATGCTTGAGCGTTACCGGGTCAAAGGCCTTGCCCACATTACCGGCGGCGGCCTGACTGAAAATGTTCCGCGCATACTTCCCGGAGGGACGGCGGTAAATATCCGCCCCGGTTCCTGGCCGGTCCCGCCCGTGTTTGATCTGATCGCCGGCGCGGGGGTGGCGCGGGGGGAAATGCTGCGGACTTTTAATATGGGAATAGGTCTGGTGGTGGTGGTATCAAGAGAGGAAGCGGGAGAAATGATGGGTTGGCTGTCGGCAATGGGAGAGAGAAGTTACCTCATCGGTGAAGTAGTGGAAGGAAAGGGAGAGGTCCACTATTTGTAAGGGGGAGAAGTTATGGAAGAGAAGTTGCGGCTGGGTGTCATGGCCTCCGGCCGGGGTTCCAACCTGCAGTCCATCATGGACGCTGCCGCTGCCGGCAAGATCCATTCGGAAGTCGCGGTGGTAATCAGCGACAACGAAGACGCGCTCGCCCTCGAAAGGGCGAAGAAGGCCGGCATACCGGCGGAGTACGTCAACTACAAGGCGTTTCCTTCAAAAGTTGAGTACGAGAAGGCGGTTGTCGATATCTTGCAACGCTACGAAGTAGGCCTTGTCTGCCTGGCCGGCTACATGAGGATTGTCGGCAAAACGATTCTCGACGCCTTCCCCAACAGGGTTCTCAACATCCACCCGGCCCTGCTGCCGTCTTTCCCGGGCCTGCACGGCCAGGAGCAGGCCTGGAAATACGGGGTGAAATTCAGCGGCTGCACCGTGCACTTTGTCGATGAAGGGATGGACACCGGGCCGATCATCATTCAGGCGGTCGTCCCGGTCTTGGACGACGACGACGTCGATACCCTGGCGGCCCGCATCCTGGAACAGGAGCACAGGATCTATCCTGAAGCGATCAGGCTTTTTGCGGAGGGACGGCTCAAAATAGAAGGCAGGAAGGTACGCATAACCGACCGTCCGTGATTTGCCGTCACAAACCTCTGCGGCGCGAAACCAGCGGGCTGCTGACGTCGCTGCCTCGAGCATGAGAAACTTTGAGGTAAAAGGGCAGCTCTAAAACAATCTTGCCGCCGCCTTTGCAGCGATGCTAGTCCGGTCCGAAGCAAGCGATACGCTGTCGGCGTGGAGCACCGGAGTGAGCGCTGACAAGGCGCTGCCACAAAAGTCATTTTCGTGTCAAATAGTTTTCGAAAAAATAGTATAAAAGGGGACTGTCCCCATATTTGGAGGAATGAAAATGCCTGTCAGACGCGCTTTGATCAGCGTATCAAACAAGAAGGGAGTGGTGGAATTCGCCCGCGGCCTGGTGGAACTGGGTGCGGAGATAGTTTCCACCGGCGGGACGGCCAAAACCCTGCGGGAAGCGGGGGTACCCGTTACATACATCTCAGACGTAACCGGTTTTCCCGAGATCCTGGACGGGCGGGTGAAAACGCTGCATCCCAACGTGCACGGGGGTATCCTCGCCCTGCGCACAGGTGAGCATTTGAGCCAGCTTGAAAAGCTCGGCATCACCCCCGTCGATCTGGTGGCCGTGAACCTGTATCCTTTTAAAGAAACCGTTGCCAGGCCCGGCGTCACGCTCGAGGAGGCCATCGAGAACATCGACATCGGCGGGCCGGCCATGGTCCGTTCGGCGGCTAAAAATTACCGGAACGTCATCGTGATCGTGAACCCGGAACGCTACGGGGAGGTGCTGGAAGCGCTTCGCAAGGGGGAAGCGGGCGACGGGCTCAGGCTTTCCCTGGCTCTCGAGGCTTTTTCCCATACGGCGTCTTACGACTCGGCCATTTCCGCCTATCTTGAAGGGCTGGGCGCCGGCGGCGAGATGTTTCCGCCCGCCTTGCACATTTCGGTGAAGCGCGCGCAGGTGCTTCGCTACGGGGAAAACCCCCACCAGCGCGCCGCCTTTTACACCGACCCGGCGGTGACCGGCCCCTGCGTCGGCAACGCCGTGCAGCTTTGGGGCAAGGAGCTTTCGTACAACAACATACTGGATTTGAACGCGGCCTTTGAAATTGTCAGGGAGTTCAAGGACCCGACCGCGGTCATCATCAAGCACAACAACCCGTGCGGGTGCGCCTGCGCGGGCAGCCTGGCGGAAGCCTATAAAAAGGCGTTTGAGGCCGATCCGGTTTCAGCCTTCGGCGGCATTGTCGCCCTGAACCGCGTGGTCGACGCGGCCACCGCGGGAGAGATGGTCAAAATATTCCTCGAAGCCGTCATTGCCCCCGGTTTTGAGGAGAGCGCGCTGGCGGTTTTAAAGGGCAAGTCCGCGTTGAGGCTGCTGGAGACCGGCGACATTGCCGGCCGCACCAGCGACCGCTTTGAAGTCCGCAAGGTAAACGGCGGGTTGCTTGTGCAGGAATTCGACAGGGAGGTTTTGCGCCTTTCCGATATCAAGGTGGTCACCAGGAGGGCGCCGACCAGGGAGGAAATGGACGAGCTTGTTTTTGCCATGACTCTCGCCAAACACGTGAAATCCAACGCTATTACGGTAACCAGGGACCGTTGCCTTATCGGCGTGGGGGCGGGGCAAATGAACAGGGTCGGCTCCGCGCGGATCGCCCTGCAGCAGGCCGGAGAAAAAGCGCGGGGAGCGGTAATGGGTTCCGACGCTTTCTTCCCCTTCAGCGATACCGTGATCGAGGCGGCCGGGGCGGGTATCGCCGCCATTATCCAGCCGGGCGGCTCGGTGCGGGATGAAGAATCGATCAAGGCGGCCGACGAGCACGGCATCGCCATGGTGTTTACGGGGATGAGGCACTTCAAACATTAAAAAAAGTAAAAATTCAGTAACCTGGTGCAGGTACGGCGTTGTCCTAAGTGAACGATTTGCGTGGCGTCGGCAACAGCACTAGACGCAGCTGAGGTTGCGAAATTGGGGGAGCGGACAGGACGTCCGCGCCAGCCTGAACCGAACCGGGATGGTGAATTAAAGGCGGCCCAATTTCGCCCGAAGCAAATCTTAGTGCTGTCGACGTGGAGCAACAGAGTGAACGGGGACAATGCTGTGCCTGAGCAACTGCTTCACTGAATAGTTACAAGAAAATTTATGGGGGGAAGGCTGATGAAAGTTCTTGTTGTGGGTGGCGGCGGACGTGAACACGCCCTGGTCTGGAAGCTGAAGCAGAGTCCCCGCGTGAAAGAAATCTACTGCGCCCCGGGAAACGCGGGAATCGCCCGGGACGCTGTCTGCGCCGGTATCGGCGCGGAAGACGTGCCCGCGCTTCTGGCTTTCGCCCGCAGCAACGCCGTGGATTTGACCCTGGTCGGACCGGAGGCGCCGCTGGCGGCGGGAATCGTCGACAGGTTCCGGGAGGCCGGCCTGAAAATATTCGGTCCTTCCAGGGCCGCCGCCGAGATTGAGGGCAGCAAGGTGGTGGCCAAAGATATTATGGCCAGATACGGGATACCCACCGCCGAGTACGCCGTGTTTACCGACCACGCGGAGGCGTGCGCGTACATACGGAAAATGGGGGCTCCCTGTGTGGTCAAGGCGGACGGTCTCGCCGCCGGGAAGGGAGTGATCGTGGCCGGGGACGTGGAGACCGCTCTCGACGCGGCGCGGAAGATAATGGTGGACAGGGTTTTCGGAGAGGCCGGGACGCGCCTGATTGTGGAGGAGTGTCTTGTCGGCGAGGAGGTTAGCATCCTCGCCTTTACCGACGGGGTAAACGTCGTGCCCATGGTTTCGTCCCAGGACCACAAACGGGTTTACGACGAAGACCGGGGGCCGAATACCGGCGGCATGGGCGCCTATGCGCCGGCTCCGGTATACAGCCCCGAGGTGCACGAGTTTACCATGGAAAAAATCCTCAAGCCCGTAATACGCGCGCTGGACGCCGAGGGGCGGACCTACCGGGGAGTGATCTACGCCGGTTTGATGGTTACCGAAAAGGGGCCGAAGGTGCTTGAGTTCAACGCCCGCTTCGGAGATCCGGAGGCCCAGCCGGTTTTGACGCTTCTGGAAACCGACCTGGTGGAGATAATTGATGCCGTCCTTAAAGGGCGCCTGAACGAAATAGACATCAAGTGGAGAAACCAGGCCTCTGTCTGCGTTGTTCTCGCCTCCGGCGGCTACCCGGGCCGCTACGAGAAGGGGAAGGTCATTTACGGGCTGGAGGACTTGCCGGACGACGTCGTTGTTTTTCACGCGGGCACCGCCGAAAAGGACGGGAAAACAATCACCGCCGGCGGCCGGGTGCTGGGCGTTACAGCCGTGGGGCGGGATATCCGCTCGGCCATCAAGACCGCCTATGACGCCGTGGCAAAAATAAACTTCGAAGGGATGCACTACCGCCGCGACGTCGGGCGCAGGGCGCTGGAGCGGCTGGAGCGGCTTTAAATACGGAGCGCTTTTTAAAAGCAGGCGGTTTCCAAATTTCCGCACTTGGGAAGCGCTCTTTCTTTTTAGCTTGATATATATGTTTTAGCGTATTAAAATGTGAAAGAGACGCGCTTGTAACCGGGAGGTGCTGCCCCGTGTATTCCGGAAAACTGAGGGACGAGCTTTTGGACAGGCTTTTCGAGGCGGTACTGGTTTTAAAAGACACGGATGAATGCTACCGGTTTTTCGAGGACATCTGCACGGTTGCGGAGCTGAAGTCGCTCGCCCAGCGGCTGGAGGTGGCGAAAATGCTTCAGAAGAACCTTACTTACGGCGAGATAGCCGGCCGGACCGGGGCAAGCACGGCCACCATCAGCAGGGTCAAAAGAGCGCTTAATTACGGTGCGGACGGGTACAAGCTCGTTCTCGGCCGCCTTGAGGCCCGGACTGGGATTCCCGAAAAAGCGCCGGCTCCATGATTCAAAGTGGATAGCCTTACCCCGAAAGGTTGTTTGGTTGGATGAATACGTTTTTTGACGCGAGTTCCCTGGTGCGTGGGGAGCTGAAGACGCTTGCTCCCTACGACGCGCCTTATTTTCCGGAAGCCGTCAAGCTTGACGCGAATGAAAACCCGTACGGGTTTCCTCCCGGCGTGCTGCGGAAAATTTTCAGCGAAATCGGTTCGCGTGATTTCGCCCGCTACCCCGACCCCCGCGCGGAGAGGCTGCGGGAAAGCCTGGCGGATTATACCGGGGTGGCCCCGGAAAACATAATGGTGGGGAACGGGTCGGACGAGCTGATTCTGAACATCATGCTCACTTTCGGCGCCGGTGCGGAATACGTCGTAACTCCCCCCACCTTCTCCATGTACGGGGTGTACGGCCTGGTGGCGTCGGCATCCAGGGTGGAAGTGCCGCGCCTGGCCGATTTCAGCGTGGATATGGAATCCCTGAAGCGGGTTGCCGGCAGCCGCGGCGTGAAGGTGGTAATAATCTGCAATCCCAACAATCCGACCGGTACCGCCACGCCGCCGGATGAGATTGAGGGTTTGCTGGCAGGCACGAACGCCGTTGTGGTGGTGGACGAGGCTTATGTGGAATTCGGGGGGGAAACCTGCATACCCTTGCTGGCCCGCCACCCGAACCTGATTGTCCTGCGCACCTTTTCCAAGGCGTTCGGCCTTGCCGGCCTGCGGGTCGGCTACCTTCTGGCCGGACGGTCTGTGGTAAGAGAGTTGCTGAAGGTAAAGCAGCCGTACAATTTAAACGCCTTCTCCCAGACTGCGGCGAGGGTGGTTATGGAAAACCTGCCTCTCTTCAGGGAGAGAATTGAAAAAATTTTGGCTGAAAGGGAACGGCTTTTTTCAGGCCTGTCGGGACTGCCCGGGGTTGAGGCCTTTCCCACCCGGGCCAACTTTATTCTGTTCCGGACCGCCCTGCCGGCGAAACAGGTTTACGGCGGGTTGCTGGAGCGCGGCGTTTTAATCCGCAACCTGGACGGGCCGATGCTCCGGCGGTGCCTGCGGGTTACCGTGGGCACGGCCGGGGAGAACGGGCTGTTTCTGGAGCGCCTGCGGGGGGTTCTGGCGGATCGGAATTGATTTTTGGCGCGCGGCCGCCATAAAAAACTAATTAGCGAGAGGTGGTAATCGATGCCGGAAGGGCGGACCAGTTATGTTACGCGAAAGACAAAAGAAACTGAAATCAACGTTTCTTTAAACCTGGACGGGGACGGGGTTTACTGGGTCCATACCGGGATCCCGTTTTTCGACCACATGCTTCAGCTTTTTGCCGCTCACGCCTATCTGGACATGGAGCTGACCGCCCGGGGGGACCTGGCGGTTGACGCCCACCATACTGTTGAGGACGCGGGGCTGTGCCTCGGACAGGCAATTAAAAAAGCCCTCGGTGACAAAGCTGGGATCAACCGCTTCGGTCATGCCATTGTTCCGATGGACGACGCGCTCGTAATGGCTGCAGTGGATTTGAGCGGCCGGGGCTTGCTGGCTTTTGACGCGAAAATGCCAGCGCCGAGAGTCGGGGATTTCGACACGGAGCTTGTGGAAGAGTTTTTAAGGGCTCTTGCCGTGAACGGGGAGTTCAACCTCCATGTCCGCCTGCTGGCCGGCGGCAACACGCATCATGTCGTCGAGTGCATCTTCAAGGCGCTTGCCTGCTGTATAAAAGATGCGGTTGCAAAGAGCGGCAGGGGGATAATACCTTCCACAAAGGGAACGCTGGAGAGTTGAGATTTCCGGACGGGCGTTTTTGCAAAAAAGGCGCTTGACGTTCACGGGGGAACGCTATAGGTGGAGGACATTAATGATTGCCGTTGTGGATTACGGGATGGGCAACCTCAGGAGCGTCCAGAAGGGTTTTGAAAAGGCCGGCGTGAGGGCTGCCGTTACAGGCGACCCGGCCGACGTGGAGCGGGCGGCCGGGGTTGTCCTTCCGGGGGTGGGAGCTTTCGCCGACGCGATGAACAACCTCCGCGCCGCCGGGATGGCCGATGCGGTTTGCCGGGCCGTGAAGACGGGAAAACCATTGCTGGGCATATGCCTCGGCTACCAGCTCCTGTTTGAGGCCGGCGAGGAATGGGGCCATACCGAGGGTCTGGGGATTTTCCCCGGCACGGTGCGCCGCCTGCCTGACACAATAAAAGTGCCCCACATGGGCTGGAACCAGATTGAACCGCAGAGGCCGGACCCTTTGCTGGAAGGGATACCCGGGGGCTCCTCCTTTTATTTCGTGCATTCCTACGTGGCGGAGCCGGAGGAAGAGGGGCTTGCCCTGGCTTTTACGGAGTACGGAGTGCGTTTCGCTTCGATGGCGGCGAGGGACAGGGTTTACGGAATACAGTTCCACCCGGAAAAAAGCAGTGTCCTGGGCCTTAAAATATTGAAGAATTTCGGGGAGGTGGTCGAGAGATGTTAATCATCCCGGCTATTGACCTGCGGGAAGGCAGGTGCGTCCGGCTGGTCGAAGGCCGGCTGGACCTGGAAACGGTCTACTCCGACAACCCGGCGGCCATGGCCGCCATGTGGCAGGAGGGAGGCGCCCGGATGCTGCATGTGGTGGACCTGGACGGAGCTTTTTCGGGGGCTCCGAAAAACCTGGACGTGATAAAAGAAATCCTGCGCGTGGTCGATGTCCCCGTGCAGGTCGGCGGCGGCGTCAGAAATATGGAGGCGGTGGAACGCCTGCTGGAATTGGGGGCGGCCCGCGTTATCATCGGAACGGCCGCCATACTGAAGCCCGACCTTGTTTCCGAGGCCTGCGGGCGTTACGGGGAGGCCATCCTCGTCGGCATAGACAGCCGCAACGGAAGGGTCGCCATAGAGGGCTGGGGCGTCACCGTTGACAGGGACGCTGTGGAACTGGCCGGGGAAATGAAAAAAATAGGTGTGCAGAGGGTCGTCTTTACGGATATCAGGAGGGACGGCACGTTAAAGGGGCCGAATATCGAGGCGACGGGAGAGCTCGCCAGGGCAACCGGCCTGAAGGTGATTGCCTCCGGCGGCGTTTCTACGGCGGCCGACCTCCGGAAGCTGAAAATGATGGAGCCCCTGGGCGTGGACGCGGTGATAATGGGAAAGGCCCTCTACGCCGGGACGGTTACTTTGAGGGAAGCCCTGGCCATTGCGGAAGGGATTGAAAGGGAGGTCGAATAATGCTGCAAAAAAGGATTATCCCGTGTCTTGACGTGGCCGGCGGAAGGGTGGTCAAGGGGACCAATTTTATCAACCTGAGAGACGCCGGAGACCCGGTCGAACTGGCTGCTTTTTACGACCGGGAGGGCGCCGACGAGCTGGTTTTCCTGGATATCACGGCCTCAGCCGAGGGGCGCAAGACCACCCTTGAAATGGTTTACCGCACTGCGGGGGAAGTTTTCATACCCTATACCGTCGGCGGCGGGATCAGCACCCTGGAGGACATTCGCGCCACCCTCACGGCCGGTGCGGACAAGGTTTCCGTAAACACCGCGGCTGTGCAGAACCCCGCCCTCGTGGCCGAGGCGGCGGGAAAATTCGGCAGCCAGTGCATTGTCGTGGCGATAGACGCCCGGCGGCGCGGGCCGGGCAAATGGGAGGTTTATATTCACGGGGGCCGCACACCGACGGGGATTGACGCGGTGGAATGGGCCAAAAAGGTGGAATCGCTCGGCGCCGGGGAAATTCTTCTTACGAGCATGGACCGGGACGGCACGAAGGACGGCTACGACATACCGCTTACCAGAACAATAGCAAGGTCGGTCAATATTCCCGTCATTGCCTCCGGTGGCGTGGGGAACCTGGAGCATATCGCCGAAGGGCTGACTGACGGCGAAGCGGACGCCGCCCTGGCCGCTTCGATTTTTCATTTTGGCGAGTATTCGATCAGGGAGACGAAGGAATACTTGCGTTCCAGGGGGATTCCGGTAAGGATTTGAAATTGGAGGGGAACGATGTCTTTCGATTTGAGCAGCTTGAAATACGGCGAAGCCGGTCTGATTCCGGCAATCATCCAGGATGCCGGGAGCGGATCGGTTTTAATGATGGCCTACATGAACAGGGAAGCCCTTGAAAAAACTCTCGCCACGGGTGAGACCTGGTTCTGGAGCCGCAGCAGGAAAGTCTTCTGGCATAAGGGGGAAACCTCGGGTCACGTTCAGCGCGTCAAGGAAGTATTGTACGACTGCGACCGTGATACTTTGCTCATAAAAGTGGAGCAGTGCGGAGCGGCCTGCCACGAGGGGTACTATTCCTGCTTTCACTACCGGCTGGAAAAGGACGGCAGCGTGACGGTGGCGGGGGAAAGGCTGTTCGACCCGGAGCGGGTCTACGGAAGGAAATAGTATTGGAGAGTTACAGTGGGCGAACAGGGTATTATTCAAGATTTATACGGGCTCATCGTCGACAGGCGCGAAAAACTGCCTGACGGCTCCTATACGTCCTACCTGTTCAAACAGGGTGAAGACGTGATATTGAAAAAGATCGGCGAGGAAACCGCGGAGGTAATTATTGCCGCCAAAAACAAAGACGCCGGCGGGCTGGCGGGCGAGGCGGCCGATCTGGTCTATCACCTGCTGGTACTGCTGGCCTGGCGCGGGCTCGGGCCGGACGACGTTCTGGACGTGTTGGCGGCCCGGTTTCGTTCGAAGCAGGCGGCCGGCGGCGCCGGCGTGAAAGCCGGGGATGAGCGGTAAAGGGTTGCGCGGGAAAGTCGTTTTCTTATTAATTCATTTGACAATAATGATAAAATAGATATGGAATCTGCAATAATTTTGAATAACGAGAAAAAGGAGGAAAGCTGCCGTCTGAGAGAATTCCGGCGGCGTGTTTTATGACGGACGAGAATGGGAGCAATTATCAATTGAACAGAGACTGGGAACTTCTCCGCACGCTGGTTCGGGACCGTTCTTTCGCATTCGGCGAATTTACGCTTTCCTCGGGCAAAACGAGCAATTATTATTTTGACGCCAAACAGGTGACGCTGGACCCTTCGGGGGCCTACCTCTTGAGCAAAATTATACTGCAGAAGATCAAGGGCTTGGATATCACGGCTGTCGGCGGCCCGACCATAGGCGCCGACCCCATAGTCGGGGCGCTTGCCGTGGCGGCTTTTACCGAGGGTCTGGAGAACCTCAAATTCTTTATCGTACGCAAAGAACCGAAAAAACACGGGAAGCGCAGGTACATAGAAGGGCCGGAGCTGAACGCGGGCGAACGGGTGGCGGTTGTGGAGGATGTAATAACGACGGGCGGCTCCGTCTTGAAGGCGATTGATGCCGTCAGGTCGGCCGGATGTGACGTGGTAAAGGTAATTGCCCTGGTGGACCGGAAAGAGGGCGGCGCCGAAAAGATCGCGTCGATGGGCGTGGAAGTCGATCCCGTCTTTACCATTGACGACTTTGACGTAAAGTGATCTTCATTTTGTAACAGGGAATGCCGGAGGGTTTTATGGATATATTGGCGGAACTGAACCCCGCCCAGATCGAGGCCGTAACTTTCGGTGACGGCCCGCTTCTGATTTTGGCCGGGGCGGGCAGCGGCAAGACGAGGGTGCTGACCACGCGGGTGGCTTACCTGATTAAAGAGAGGAGAATTCCGCCCCGGCGGATTCTGGCAATCACCTTTACCAACAAGGCTGCCGGGGAGATGCGGGAGCGGGTGGAGGCCCTTGTGCCGGAGGTGATCCGCGACCTCTGGATCTGCACCTTTCACGCCGCCTGCCTGCGCGTATTGAGGAGGCAGAAAGAGTTTTTCGGACGGAACGGAAATTTCGTCATTTACGATGATGATGACCAGCTTACTCTGGTAAAAGACTGCGTGAAGGAACTGAAGCTGGACGATAAAAAATATCCCCCCAGGGCGGCGGCTGCGGCTATTTCTCAGGCCAAGAACCAGCTTTTGGACGCGGACGGCTTTGCGGACTATGCCTACGATCAATTCAACCGGGAAGTGGCCCGCGTTTACCGGCTTTACCAGGAAAAGCTGTGCAAAAACAATGCCGTGGATTTTGACGATTTGATTTTCCTGACGGTCAGGCTCTTCAGGGAATACCCGCAGGTCTTGGCTTATTATCAGGACCGCTTCCGTTACATCCTCGTGGACGAATACCAGGACACCAACTACGCCCAGTACGTCCTGGTAAACCTGCTGGCCAGGGCAAGCCGCAATTTGTGCGTTGTCGGGGACCCCGACCAGGGGATTTACGGCTGGCGGGGCGCCGACGTGAAAAACATCCTGAGTTTTGAGCGGGATTATCCCGAGGCCAAAGTGATCAGACTTGAGCAAAATTACCGCTCGACAGGATCAATCCTGGAAGCCGCCAACCACATAATCAGAAACAACGCCAGGCGCAAGGAAAAGCGTTTGTGGACCGACGCGGGACCCGGGTTGCCGCTGGTAAAATACTTCGGTGAGGACGAGCACGCGGAAAGCAGCTTTGTGGCCGGGCGCATACTGCGGCTGAAGAGTGCGGAAGGCAGGCCTTTTAGGGATTTCGCCGTTTTGTACCGTACTCACGCCCAGTCGCGGGTGGTTGAGGAGACTTTTGCCAGGGCGGGCATCCCGTACACCGTAATCGGCGGGCTGCGGTTCTACGACCGCAAGGAGATCAAAGACATTATCGCCTATCTGCGGCTTGTTCTCAACCACAGCGATACAGTCAGCTTGGCCAGGATTATCAACGTGCCCAGGCGCGGCATCGGGCAGGCCTCGTACAACAGAATCCTGGCCTATGCCGGGGACAACGGCATATCGCCGGTGGAAGCCATGAAAAGGGCCGGCGGGATTTCCGGGTTGACGGCCAAAGCACAGAAAGCTTGCATGGATCTCGGCGGTATTATCGGCGCCCTTTCCGGGGAACTGCCGGATTTGAGCGTTACGGAGATTTCGCGGAAGGTGATGGAACTGACCGGTTACCGGTCCGAACTGCTGGCCGAAAACACGGTCGAGGCGCGCACGAGACTGGAGAACCTGGACGAATTTCTATCCGTTACCGGCGAGTTTGACCGGCAGGCGGAGGAAAAAGGGTTGAGGAGTTTTCTGGAGAATATTGCCCTGGTGACCGACCTGGACCAGTATGACGGGGAGGCCGATCAGGCTGCCCTGATGACTCTTCACAGCGCGAAGGGGCTCGAGTTTCCGGTGGTTTTTTTAATCGGAATGGAAGAGGGCGTGTTTCCGCATTCCCGTTCCCTGCCGGAGCCCGATGAGCTTGAGGAGGAGCGCCGCCTGTGTTATGTCGGCGTCACCAGGGCCAAGGAAAGGCTCTACCTAACCCACTGCTGGAGGAGGACTCTTTACGGAGTTCAGCGCTATAATTTGCCCTCCCGTTTTCTTGAAGAAATTCCGGAATATTTGATGAGCGGCGATGACCTTCCGGACGGGAAGGATGGCGTACACCCCGCAAACTCCGCGCCGGACCTGAAAGCGGACGGGAAAAGGCTCCCGCAGCCGGGGGAGTTCGTCCTGGGCGATAAAGTCAGGCACGGGAAGTGGGGCGTGGGTGTCGTCGTCGGCCTGCGGGGGGCGGACGAAGATTTGGAGTACAAAGTGGCTTTTCCGGAGCAGGGAATTAAAGTGCTCCTGGCCAGGTACGCCCCGCTGGAAAGGGCTGACTGAAAAGGCGCCGCCCACAAGAATGCGGGGCGCAAAAAAATAACCTGAGCGAGCGTTTCAACCTCAGGGCGCTTTGCATACTGCCACGGACGAGAACGACGCCTTCGTCAGCAGCGAACTGCATTGCGCAGCGCCGGAGTAGACTTTTGCTCGGCAAGGCTGCGAAACCGGGGGTGCGGACACTGCGGAGCTGTCCGGTAATACCCAAGAGCGCATTGCCTTTCGGTAAGGGATACTGTAACCTGAGTGCATGGGCAAGGTGAACCGGGCGAAGTTAGGATGCGATATTGGATGAGCGCGTCGAGCCTGACAGGGTCTGTGGCTTAAACGGTCGCTTTTTTGGGAAATACTACAGATGGGCTGGTTGCCGGAGGTTTTGATGGATCGTCTTCTTGTTGTAGCTGCGCTAACCGCAGTCATCCATTTTATCTATACACTCAGCTACGCGGTGCGTATTTCCGGTGTCCGCACCCGCCGGCTGGCCACGGCCATTTCCCTTTTCAACGTCATCTTTCTCCTGGCCACCACGGCAAACACCTTTCAGGCGCCGCTGCTGTCGTCCATCGTGGAGCGGGCCATCAACGCAGGTCAGGCCCAGGCGGGGGCAAGGCTGCCCGCGGAACAGCTCATTTACCAGCCGGCCTACAGAGTTCAGCTTGCCGTCCTGGAAAGGGATATCAGGCTCGTTATCGCGGCGGCCACGGTGGGGACCCTGGCTGGCGCGTCCATGATCCCCTCTTTTGTAAACATTTTCGTCCGGGCCACCTATGTTTTTGAAGAGACCGGTTCGGTACCGAAAATGATCGGCATGTTTCTTTTTTCGCCTCGCCGCATTGTGAAACTGACGGGGCGGGTGCGCGTGACCCGGAAGAATCCTTTTAAACTTGCCGCCGCGCGGGGACCGGCCATTCCCAAAACGTTTCTGGCGCTGAATATCGTGGTGACCGGTGTCTTTACTACCGGAGTGGTTTCGTCTCTCTACGCAGGCGCCCTTTTCCCAAGCTACCGGACAACTGCCGCCCTCCTCACGGCCGTGGTCAACGGTGTAGCCACCGTGCTTTCGGCCACGGTGGTGGAGCCCGCCGCCGCGTCGATTACGGATCAGGCCTTGAGAGGGGACAGGGGCGAGGGAGATGTCAGCCAGATGACTCTCTACCTGACCGTCACCCGGTTTTTGGGCACGATTCTGGCCCAACTGATTTTTTTGCCCGCCTCGCACCTCATTAAGTACGTCGCGTCGCTGCTGGCGTAAGACGTAAGCGGTGGCATCACCTTCGTCCCAGACTGCAGACGAACTTTTCGTGACCTCGAGGTTGAAGAAAGCGGGCGATATTGCGCAGCGTCTTAAACGAACCGGGCGAAGTGAGGATGCGATATTGGATGACCCGGCACTCAATGTTAATATTCCGTTTAGTATTTGAAAATGTTTTAAGTGAAAACGGTTTTTTACCAGAGTTGTATGGGCACTTATTGAGTGCCGGGAACAGGATGTGAGTTGAAGGC
>Ga0116192_1000845_pt1 | contig 22481 bp, 19 predicted proteins | sample AD_UKC113_MetaG_FD_89876 | JGI IMG/M metagenome (GOLD analysis project Ga0116192, IMG submission 89876) | Active sludge microbial communities of municipal wastewater-treating anaerobic digesters from Hong Kong - AD_UKC113_MetaG | ecosystem: Engineered > Bioreactor > Anaerobic > Digestate... | reverse complement strand
TTTCTTATGCGCTCGTACAGTTCCCTGCCCAATGTGCTTATAGCCTGAGCATTTTCAGCAATTCGTTCCTGTCTCCACCCGTAAGCAACCGCCCTCAGCAAAGCGATTAAGGTTGTCGGCGTGGCAAGAATAACCCGCTGCTCAACGCCGAATTCTATTAAGCCGGGGTCCTGCTCAAGTGCTGCGCTAAAAAATGTTTCACCGGGAAGGAACAAAACAACGAATTCGGGGGTGGGCCTGAACTGATCCCAATAGGCTTTACTCCCCAACTGCTGCAGGTGGATTTTAATATGCCGGGCATGGTCTTTTAACTTTAATTGCCTTGCTGTTTCATCTCCCTCCAATGCCTCCAAATAAGCCTGGATGGGGGCCTTTGAATCAACGACGATGTTTTTATTGTTGGGGAGCTTTATTACCATATCCGGTCTCAAGCGCCCGTGCTCGGTGTCGGTTGATTCCTGCTGAGCAAAATCACAGTATTCAACCATACCGGCAAGCTCAACAACCCTTCTAAGCTGGATCTCTCCCCAACGGCCCCTGACTGTCGGTGAGCGCAGTGCTTTGACCAGGTTTGATGTTTCGGCCTGAAGCTGTGATTGTGTTGCGGCCAAAGACTTGACCTGTTCAGTCAGAGTTGCATAAGCGTCAATCCTGGACTTTTCAATCTCCTGAATCCTGCCGTCAACCTTCTCCAGAGATTCCTTTAACGGCTTTACTAAATCACTGACGGCATTTTGGCGTGCCTCAAGGTCACTCTTTGCGTTTTCCTGGTACTTTTCCAGAACGGTTTTAGCCAGTTCCAAAAATGATTGGTTATTGCTTTTAAGAGCTTCAGCCGACAGTGCTTTAAAGACATCGGATAATTTCTGCTGTGCTTCATTTAACAAGGTCAATTTTTCTTCGGATATTTTGCGCTCTTCCACAATCCTGGTATTTAATTCAGAAATTCTTTCTCTTAATTGAGTATTTGCATCCTGAAGCTGGTTAATCTGAGTATCTTTGTCCCGGAGTAAATCCTTGATTTCGTCTAACCTGGTTTCCCGGTTCTGAATCCTTTCCAGTAATGTCGCTCTTTCCGACTCCCATTCGGCTCCCGCTTTTATTCCAGCGTCTTTAATCCTGGATCGCATAATCAGCCAAACCGCAAAACCCCCAACCAGGGCGGGCGCAAGCAGTTTTAAGACAACTTCCATGCTATCACTCCCCAAGGAATATCCCGGTTGCCCTCATTTTTCTACAAGTAAAGTTTAAATCCTTTTTTCATGGAAAGAAAGCTTCAGGGACGTTCCAGCGACTTTTTAGTGACCGGAAACGTCCAATTTATTGGGCCTTGAATGGACACCACCGACAGTGCGGCAAAAAATCCCTACCATAGAAGTGAAGTTGAGGAACGTGCAGGAACTGCCCGAACCGGCGGCCGGAGACCCGCCCGCTCCGGCTGGAGGGGACGCTAGATAGACCGCGCGTCCGGAGGGCCGCAGTCCGTTCCGGTTTGCCTTGCCGCAACCGCTTTCCGGAGTGCCGGAAGTTTGGCGGCAAAGACAAGCGCGCCGGCAATGCAGGAAATCCCGCCGAGCAGGACGGTGTCGGCAGCCCCAATTCTGGCGGCAAGACCGCCCCCCAGCAGGCTGCCGAAAGGCATCATTCCCATAAAAGCCGTCGTGTACAGGCTCATCACCCGCCCGCGCTTGTCGTCGTCCACTATGGTCTGCAGGACCGTATTGCATGAGGCCATGTTTACCATCATGCAGAAGCCGGTCAGGACCAGCAGGGACATGGAGAGCCCCAGGGAACCGGACCGCGAGAAGGCTGCCAGCCCTGCCCCGAAAATGCCGGCGGCCGCCGGGATGAACGTTTCCAGCCCGCGGGTGTTTCTTCGCGAGGCGAGGAAATATGCGCCGGCAAGAGCCCCCGTGCCCGAGGCGCCCATCAGGAAGCCAAGGGTGTGGGGACCGCCTTTAAGTATTTCCCTGGCAAAAACTGGCATCAGCACCGAATAGGGCATTCCCACCAGGCTAACCAGCGCGAGCAGGGAAAGAATGTATTTGATCGGCGAAAAGCCCCAGGTATAGGCAAGGCCTTCCCTGAACTCGTTCAGGACGAGGGTTTTTCCGGGTTTTGCCTGCCGGGGCTTTATTCTCATGGCGAGCAGCGCCAGTATTACGGCAATATAGCTGATCCCGTTCAGCAGGAAACAGATTCCTTCGCCCACCCCCGCGATCAGCATACCCGCGATTGACGGTCCTACCAGACGGGCGCCGTTGAACATGGAAGAATTCAGCGCAATGGCGTTGCCGAGGTCCTCTTTTTTTTCGATAATATCCACGACGAAAGACTGGCGGGCGGGAGTGTCAAAAGCGTTTACCAGTCCGAGAAACACGCTCAGAGGGATGAGGTGCCAGATGGTGACATTGCCGGACAAGACCAGAAACGCCAGGGCCAAAGCCTGCAGCATAGCCAGGGTTTGGGTGGCTACCAGGATTTGCCTGCGGTTCCACCGGTCGGCCAGCACGCCGGCAAAGGGAGTCAGAACAAAGGCGGGGATCTGCCCGGCAAATCCGACAACGCCGAGCAGAAACTCCGAATTGGTCAGCCTGTATACCAGCCAGCTCACGGCGATGTTTTGAATCCACGTGCCGATCAGCGAGATGCCCTGCCCGCTGAAAAAAAGCCGGTAATTTCTGTAATGAAACGAGCGGAGGACGAACTTTATGCCGCTTGGTGAACTGGTATTTTCCATTGTCGCTTTTCCACCTTGAACATTTTGGGCGCTTAAACCCATTTAGGCCTCAAGTATTCCCGGCCGGGAACCGGGGTATTTCACCGAATGCCTAAGTCTTAATGTCCATTCGATATTTTCAGGCATTTACCTGCCAGTTTAATTTTCCCGAAATTCTTGCAATTGGACAAACTGTGCCTTGACAAGGTTTCATCCCCTTTATAAACTATAATTGCCTGATGCTTGCAAACTGAATAGTCAGCTGGGGGTGCCGCAAGGCTGAGAGAGAACCGCTTCTCAACCCTTTGAACCTGATGTGGGTAATTCCGCCGTAGGGAAGTAGGAAACTGCCTGACCCTGTAAAATTGGTCAGGTATCGACGCAAAACAAAGCTTACCCCGGGGTAGGCTTTTTTGTTGGGGGTGAACGGCTTGAAGGTTGTTGTAAACGGCAAGGAGGAAAACGTCGCCGCGGGGACTACTGTGGCCGGACTTGTTGCCGCCAGGGGACTGCGCCCCGATACCGTTATTATAGAATACAACTACGGCATCGTTAAGAAAGCGGAATGGGACGGTATCGTCCTGAAAGAAAACGACAGGGTGGAGATTTTGAGATTTGTGGGAGGGGGCTGAAAGCCTGTGAAAGACCTCTTGAAGATTGGCGGGAAGGAAATAACCAGCAGGCTTTTTCTGGGAACGGGCAAGTTCTCTTCAAACAGATTGATTCCGGACTGTGTCAAAGCATCGGGCGCACAGGTGGTAACCGTAGCTTTGAGGAGGGTGGACCTTGAATTTGAGGAGGAAAACATAGCCTCTTACGTTCCCGGCGAATGTATCCTTATGCCCAACACTTCCGGGGCCAGAAACGCCCGGGAGGCCGTCCGGATAGCCAGGCTGGCCAGGGCGGCCGGCTGCGGCGACTGGGTCAAAATCGAGGTCATTGCGGACAACAGGTACCTGCTTCCGGACAATTACGAAACCGTTAAGGCAACGGAAATTCTTGCCGGTGAGGGATTTGTGGTGCTGCCGTACATGAGCCCCGATTTGATGGTTGCCAAAAAGCTTGCGGAAGCCGGGGCGGCGGCGGTGATGCCGCTGGGTTCGCCGATAGGAAGCAACAGGGGGCTCAAGACCAGGGAACTCATAAGGATTCTGATTGAGGAGATACCCCTGCCGATTATTGTTGACGCCGGGCTGGGCCGCCCTTCCGAAGCGGCGGAAGCAATGGAAATGGGCGCGGCGGCCGTGCTTGTCAACACGGCCATAGCCACTGCCGACAATCCGGTGGCGATGGCGCGGGCTTTCGGCCTTGCCGTGGAAGCAGGCAGACTGGCGTATCTGTCCGGCCCGGGCGAAGTGCGGGAGTACGCGCGGGCTTCTTCGCCGCTAACCGGCTTCCTGCGGGAATAAAAAACTACAATACTTTTAAAAAGGGATGTACCATGAGCTTTTATGAGGTTCTGAAAAAGTATGACGGGTTCGATTTCGACGCTTTTTTTGAGCAAATAACGGATCATGACGTAAAGAGGGCTATTGCCAAAAACCGCCTCAGCGAAACGGACTACCTTGTTCTCCTTTCCCCCAGGGCCGAAAATTTTCTCGAGGAAGCGGCCCAAAAGGCCCACCGTCTTACAGTCCAGCATTTCGGCAGGGTGATTTTGCTCTATACTCCCATCTATATATCCAATTACTGTGTAAACAGTTGCCTGTACTGCGGGTTCCAGGTCCACAACAAACTGGAGAGGAAAAAGCTTTCTCCCGAAGAAGTGGAGCGTGAGGCGAAAATCATTGCCGCCACCGGCTTGAAGCACATCCTCGTTCTTACCGGGGAGTCCAGGCAGAAATCACCGGTTTCTTATATAAAAGAAAGCGTGGAAGTTTTAAAAAAATATTTCACCTCTATCAGCATCGAAGTTTACCCGTTGGAGGAAAGCGAGTACGCCGGGCTCGTTGCGGCGGGCGTCGACGGTTTGACTATCTACCAGGAGGTTTATGATCAAACGGTTTACGCCGACCTGCACCCGGCGGGGCCCAAGCGCAATTACCGTTTCCGGCTGGAGGCTCCCGAACGTGCCTGCCGGGCCGGAATGAGGACGGTCAACGTAGGGGCGCTGCTGGGACTGAACCGGTGGCGGACCGAGGCTTTCTTTACAGGGTTGCACGCCGACTATCTCCAGAGGGAGTTCCCCGACGTGGAGGTGAGCATCTCCCCGCCGAGAATGCGGCCGCAGCTTGGCGGCTTTGCCCCCCGGTTTGAGGTGACGGACAAAAACCTCGTCCAGTACATGCTCGCTTTCAGGCTTTTTATGCCGAGAGGCGGGATCGCCATATCAACCAGGGAGCGGGCGGAATTGCGGGACCGTCTCGTCAAACTCGGGGCGACGAAAATGTCAGCCGGATCGTGCACGGCTGTCGGCGGCCGGTCTGACCGGGATTCTACCGGGCAGTTCGAGATATCGGATGAGAGAAGCGTGGTTGAAATGGCCGGCATGATTTATTCCCAGGGCTATCAGCCCGTGTATAAGGACTGGCAGATCATTTAGCTGAGTGTCGGTTTTACTGACCTCTTATTTTCATAAAGCAGGGGGGAGATAAGATGGCGGTTAAACGGGGCCCCGAGGCCCTGCTTGAAGGCGGGATATACGGTATTACGGCTGAAGAGTATTCCCTGGGCAGGAGCAATGTCGAGGTGGTTGCCCGCATGATTGAATCGGGAATCAAGATTGTTCAATACAGGGAGAAGGAGAAAAAGACGCGGGAAAAATACCTGGAGTGCCTGAAAATCAGGGAGATGACCAGAGAGGCCGGGGTCACCTTCATTGTCAACGATCACGCGGACCTGGCGCTCCTGGTTGAAGCCGACGGGGTTCACCTCGGCCAGGACGACTTGCCGCCGGACAGGGTGAGAGAGCTCGTGGGCGAAAAGATGATTATCGGCCTTTCCACCCATTCCCCGGCCCAGGCCGAGGTCGCCGTAAAATTGGGGGTTGACTATATCGGAGTGGGGCCGATTTTTGCCACCATGACGAAGAAAGATGTCTGCGCCCCGGTTGGCTTCGAGTACCTCGATTATGTGGTCAAGAATATAGGGCTGCCTTTTGTGGCGATCGGCGGAATCAAGGAGCACAACATTGCCGAGGTGAGCCGCCGGGGGGCCAGATGCATTGCCATGGTGACCGAGATAGTGGGGGCTGAGGACATAGGCGCAAAAGTGCGGGCGCTTAAAGCGGCCATCAACGGAAGGAGGAATAGCCTTTGAGTTATGCGACTCAAATGGATGCAGCCCGCAGGGGAATCATCACCCGCGAAATGGAGGCTGTAGCGCGCAAGGAGCAGGTTGACGCCTCGAAATTGAGGGGGCTTGTTGCGGAGGGGAAGGTCGTCATACCGGCCAACAAAAACCACGTCTCCCTGGAACCGTGCGGCATCGGCCTGGGGCTGGCCACGAAAATCAACGTGAACCTCGGCGTGTCGAAAGACTGCTGCAACATTGAAAAGGAGATGGAAAAGGTACGCCTGGCGTTAAAGCTGAAAACAGACGCCATTATGGATTTGAGCTGTTACGGCAGGACGGAGGAATTCCGGAAAAAGCTGATTGAGATCTCTCCTGCGGCAGTGGGCACGGTTCCAGTTTATGACGCCGTGGGTTACCACGAAAGGGAACTGCAGGATATTACCGCCGAAGGTTTTCTGGAAGTGGTGGAAAAGCACGCCTGCGACGGAGTGGACTTCATGACCATTCACGCCGGGATCAACCGGGAGACCGCCGCGAGGTTCAAAAAAAATCCCAGGCTGACCAATATCGTTTCGCGCGGAGGTTCCCTGCTTTTCGCCTGGATGGAAATGAATAATAGGGAAAATCCTTTTTACGAGTATTATGACGAGCTTCTGGACATATGCAGGAAATACGACGTCACTATCAGCCTCGGCGACGCCTGCCGTCCCGGCAGCCTCAAAGACGCCACCGACGCCTCCCAGGTCCAGGAATTGATCGTGCTCGGCGAACTGACCAAAAGGGCGTGGGAAAAGGATGTCCAGGTTATGATCGAGGGACCGGGCCACATGCCCTTGAATGAAATAATTCCGAACATGCTGCTGGAGAAGAAGCTTTGCCACGGGGCTCCCTTTTACGTCCTCGGGCCGCTCGTGACCGACGTGGCGCCCGGCTACGACCACATTACCAGCGCCATCGGCGGAGCTATCGCCGCTGCAAACGGGGCCGATTTCCTGTGCTACGTAACGCCGGCCGAACACCTTCGCCTGCCCGGCCTGGAAGATATGAAGGAGGGGATTATCGCCTCCCGCATTGCGGCCCATGCGGCCGACATAGCGAAGGGTATCGCCGGGGCGCGGAAGTGGGACGACGAGATGAGCGAGGCCAGGCGGAACCTCGATTGGGAAAAGATGTTCGAGCTGGCCATCGATCCGGAAAAGGCGAGGCAGTACAGGGCGGAGTCAGTGCCGGAGAACGAGGACACCTGCACCATGTGCGGCAAAATGTGCGCCGTCCGCAGCATGAACAGGGTGCTGGCCGGGCTGCCCCTGTAGCCATGCTGCTGAAATTTCACCTGGTTTTTCCGGTGCGCAGCAGGCGGATTTCCCTTTCTTGAGACATTTGCCGGGCCTCCATCTTCTTAAGGCAATCTAAAATATCTTCAACAGCTTCTTCCAACCGGGCTTGGCCTTCTTTAAGGCTTTCGAAATAATCATAATTTACTTCGCGGTCGTCAAACAAGGCGCGAATCTTATCAGTTAATTCGTGTTCCAGCCTGATCTGGCTGTTGCGGATACTTTGCTGGCCAGTTTCAAGAGAAATGATTTTGTCGCTGATTACGGTTATCTCTTTTTGCAAGGCGCTCTGGTTTTGGAAAACGGACTCTAGTTTTCCCAATATTTGTTTTAAAAGTTCTTCCATGCTTGTAACTCCTTTTGATCAGTTGTCAACACTAAGCGGCAGCGTTGCTTCTACCTTTTTATTTTATAACGAAATGCACCAGGGGGCAATTATGCAATAAAACACCTTTTTTGGTATAATTATATTTAAAATGCTGTGAAGGAGCTGGTCCCCATTCGAAAGACAACCAGAAAACCGTCCACGGCTCTTTTCCCCGTCCCCGTGGTGCTTGTCACTTCCCGCCCGGAAGGCGGCGAGCCCAATATCATCACCATTGCCTGGACAGGCGTCGTCAATTCCGAACCACCCATGGTTTACGTAAGCGTCCGCTCCGAGGGGAGGAAGTCCCACGGGATCATTAAAGAGTCGGGCGAATACGTGATCAACATACCTTCGGCCGATCAGGCGCCGGCGGTTGACTACTGCGGCCTGGTGACGGGCGGGGAGGTTGACAAATTTAAAGAAACCGGTCTCACTCCGCTGCCCGCTTTGCACGTCGGGGCGCCGCTGATTGCGGAGTGCCCGGTAAACATCGAGTGCAGGGTGAGACAGGTGATCTCTCTCGACAGCCACGATGTCTTTATTTCCGATGTGCTTGCGGTGCACTACAACGAGGATGTTCTCGACGAAAAAGGACGTCCCGACTTTGATAAGATAAAGCCATACGGCTACTGCACTGGCGAATACCGGAAGATATCGGAAAAACTAGGCCATTTCGGATATTCGAAAAAGGGTTAGGCTGGAAAATCCCCAGGCCGGGCGGGTTGGGGATTTTTAAATTATTCCTTCATTTTTCCAGGATGAATTAAGAGTTATATAGTCAAATCAACCGTAAGATTGTTGAGGATGTACTGGTGAATGGATTATTTATGTATTTTCCTTACTAATAAATGGTTATATAATAAGGGAAAAAATGCCTTGCATTTCAAGGAGGCAGGCACTTTCGCTTTATCCCCGGGTTACTTGTAATCAACCCATATAAAGAGTAGGAATGATGATTATGAGCCACCTGCACCAAATCATTGCCGAACGAACACAAGCTTGGCGCGAGGGCGGGTATCCCTGCAGTGATTTTCCCGCTATAGCCGAAATCCTCGAATACCAAACCGAGCCGGAAACAGGGATTCTGCGGTTTTTACGCAAGCCGCAACTCCGCGCGCTGGAAACTTACTGGTATTTGCGTCTGGTAGAAAAAACGCCGCACGTATTCGACATTTATCGACGCTACTATAAAAAGCAGTCAGAGCTATTAGCGGCTTTAGGTCTAAATAATAATAAAATCAAGGAGTTCGTTCTGGACGAGGGAATAGAAGCGCTGTGGGAGCGGATCAAGAACGACGATGTGTTTGTCCGCGCTTTTAAACTGGAATCTTTGCGGGAAACTCTGACCCTGGAGTATCCCAGCTATATTTTCGCTCTGGCAATGGGGGCGGGCAAAACCATTCTTATCGGAGCTATCATCGCTACAGAATATGGGATGGCCCTTGAATATCCGGAGGGTCCGTTTGTGCAAAACGCGCTTGTTTTTGCTCCCGGCAAGACCATTATCGAGTCTCTCCGTGAACTGTCCCAGATACCGTACCATAAAATTCTGCCCCCGCGCATTTACAAGCGGTTTGCCGCCAGCGTGAAGCTTACTTTTACCCGTGACGGCGAAAAGGACTTGCCTGTCATCCGGGGATCTTCCTTCAACGTGGTTGTGACAAATACTGAAAAAATCCGTATTCAAAAAGAGACTGTGCGCAGAAGCGACCTGGGGCAAGTGCGTTTGTCGTTTGGTGAAGAAGAAAAGGCCTCTGAGGAAGTGGCAAATCTGCGGTTGCAGGCGATCGCCAGCCTGCCTCAGCTGGCCGTATTCTCTGACGAGGCGCATCACACTTACGGTCAGAGTCTCCTCGGCAGGTGGGAGAAGGACAGGGTTACCGGCGAGCGTGTTTTTAAAGAAGCCGGTATCAAGAAAGTGCGAAAGACGGTGGACTACCTTGCCGGCAGCACCGACCTCGTCTGTGTGGTCAACACCACCGGAACCCCTTACTTTGAGCGCCAGCCGCTCAAAGACGTGGTGATCTGGTACGGCCTTTCCGAGGGTATCTCTGACGGAATTTTGAAGGAAGTGGCGGGGAACATTCAAGCGTACAGCTTCGACGCTGCCAATGCGTCTCAGTTCATTTCCGAGGTTGTAACCGATTTTTTCCGGGACTATTCGGATGTGCGCCTGCCCAACGGCGCACCGGCCAAGCTGGCGATATATTTTCCCCAGAACGACGACCTCGACGAACTGCGCCCTCATGTAGAGGCTGCCCTGAGTGCCTGCGGTCAGTCACCGGCCATCGTTTTAAAGAATACTTCCGAATCAACTAAAGAAGAGATTGACGCTTTCAACCGCCTGAATGACCCCAATTCGCCGCACCGCGTCATTTTATTGGTCAATAAAGGCACCGAGGGCTGGAACTGTCCCAGTTTATTTGCCTGCGCACTTGCCCGCAAACTGAAAACTTCGAACAACTTTGTTTTGCAAGCGGCCACCCGCTGTCTGCGTCAGGTGCCCGGCAACAATATAAAAGCCCGTGTTTACCTCTCGATGGACAACCGTGCTGTTCTTGACCGGCAACTCCAGGAAACTTACGGGGAGACATTATCCGATCTCAACCACGCCGGGCGCGAGACAGGTTCCGCAACCTTGAGATTACGGAAAGTCAATATTCCGCCGCTGGTATTAACCCGGATTGTGCGCAAAGTTGCGCGCGAGAGGGGGATGGAAGCCGCACCCCTGGCGCTTAGCATACCGAAAACCGGTCATTCCGGGACGCTGGCCAAGGCAGTCTTTACCCTGGCTGAACAGCAGGCGACTTACAGCGTTCTTCAACAACTGGGTGACACGGTGACAATAAAGGCTGCGCAGGATAAAGTAGATGTATATACCGCCGCAGTAAAGCTTTCCGCGACTTACCGTCTGCCGCTTTGGGAAATATATTCTGAATTGGTCCGCCTTTACGGTTCCGGGAGCGAACTCCCCGCCATGCACGTAGCCGGCCTCGCCCGGCAAATCGAAGAACAAACCCGCCGCTACCAGGTGCTCGAAGAAAAGGTGGACGTGGCGCTGGCGCTGGTCAAGCCTGGCGGTTTCAACACGGAAACCGAACCGGACGGGACCGAGATATACACGGCTGAGATTGCCTACCCGAAAGATCGGGAACACCTTCTCACCAGATTTAAAGACATTAAAGACAACCCGGGGGGTTTTGGATTCCACTATACGCCCTATAACTTTGACTCCAACCCGGAAAAGTCTTTCTTCGAGCAGATGCTGGCCTTTTTGAACCTGCACCCGGATGATGTGGAGGACATTTACTTCACCGGAGCGCTTACCGATCCGGACAAAACCGATTTTTTCGTTGAATACAAAGACGAGAAAGGCAAGTGGAGGCGCTATACCCCCGACTTCATCATCCGTAAAAAAGGCAAGGGTGGAGAACCCGGCAAGTGCCTGATTGTTGAGATTAAAGCCGAGCGGGAGCGGAACCACCCGCTTGACGGCGAGCTCGGGAAAAAGGCTATGGCCCTGCGCAAGTGGGAAGACCTCAATCCGGACCGCTTACAGTACGAAATGATCTTTACAGCCGGTGAGGTTGTCTCGTCTGATCAGACCAAAGCAGCCCGCCAGTTTGTGGAGGATGAAGGTCATGAAATATGACGAGATTGGCTACTGGTCGGAAATAAAGCTGGAAATCATAAAGGAGTATGCAACGGCATATTCTACGATTCTAGCCAGTCAACCCTTCCTGTATCATATTTACATTGACGCTTTTGCCGGAAGCGGTGTGCACCTTTCTAAAACTTCCGGCTGCTTTGTTCTCGGCAGCCCGCTAAATGCTCTTCATGTCTGGCCGCCATTTAAAGAGTATTATTTTATCGACCTGGACAAGGATAAAGCTGAATTATTGCGTGTTGCCACGAAAGATTATAAAAACGTATACATTCTTGAAGGTGATTGTAATGATATCCTGCTCAGAGATGTCTTTCCCAATGTTAAATTTGAGGCATACCGCCGTGCAATCTGTTTGCTTGATCCCTATGGCATTCATTTGAATTGGGATGTTATCCAGACTGCTGCCAGGATGCGTACTATTGAAATCTTCTTAAATTTTTCTGTTTACGATATAAATCGAAATGTCTTAAGAAAAGAACCAGAGGCTCGTGTTGATCCGATCAATATTGATCGAATGAACGCTTATTGGGGCGATGAATCCTGGAAAAAAGTTGCGTACCAACCTCAGAATACCCTTTTTGGTACTGTTGACGAAAAAATAAGTAACGATCAATTGGCAGAAGCTTTTCGGCAGCGATTGATAGAAGTTGCCGGCTTTCAATATGTACCCAAGCCTGTACCTATGCGTAATTCCAAGGGGGCTGTAATCTATTATCTCTTTTTTGCTTCTCAAAAGCCGGTTGCTAAAAAAATAGTTATCGATATTTTTAACAAGTATAGGAAAAGAGGTATTAGGTAATGGCATCGAACACTTCAATTGAATGGACTGATTTAACATGGAATCCCTTAACAGGATGCACAAAAGTAAGCCTGGGTTGTAAAAACTGCTATGCCGAAAGATTTGCCAAGCGCTTGCAGGCAATGGGACAGCCTAATTATCGAAACGGTTTCAGGCCCACAATACATGAACATGTCTTGGAATTGCCGTTAAAATGGAAAAAACCGAGAAGTATTTTTGTGAATTCGATGAGCGATCTCTTTCATGAGGAAGTACCAGTGGACTTTATCAATAAAGTTTTTGGTATAATGCAACGTGCTGATTGGCATTATTTTCACGTATTGACAAAGAGATCAGATCGTTTATTGGAGCTTGATCCTTTTCTCAAATGGTTACCTAATATCTTGATGGGAGTCAGCGTCGAGAACCGGGAATATACGTACAGAATAGACCATTTACGAAAAACCAGGGCAAAAATAAAATTTTTGTCTCTTGAGCCTTTATTAGGTCCGCTGACTAATCTTAATTTAGATGGAATTGACTGGGTAATTGTAGGTGGTGAATCTGGTTTAGGCGCCCGCCCGATGAACCAGTCATGGGTAATTGATATACGTGAACAGTGTCGAAAGGCTAAAGTCCCCTTTTTCTTTAAACAGTGGGGCGGTGCAAATAAAAAGAAGAATGGAAGAAAACTTGAAGGAAAAACATGGGACGAGGTACCCACAGTTATGACTGCACATAATACGATCTGATTATTCAAATGAGGAGAGGACACCATGGCTGAAAGAAAGGACTTAAAAATCTCTCCAGCCAAGGGGCGACCCATGCTTACCTGGGTGGGCAAGCGGCCGCTGCGGCACGTGACCGCCTTTCCCGCCCAGCACGTGGAGAGTTTTGACCCCACCGGCGAGTTCGGCAAAAAGAAAACAGACAAGAATTGGCAGGGCTGGCCTGAGGATTACCCCAAAGGAGGGCTGCTTTTTCACGGCGATAATAAAGAAGTGCTGGCGCACCTGCTCGCCAACGGATTCAGGGGCAAGGTGAACCTGATCTACATTGACCCCCCGTTTGATTCAGGGGCGGATTACGTGCGCAAGGTGCAGCTGCGGGGCGTGGCGGGAACGGCTAAAATCGACGGCGAGACGTATACGCTGGGAGAACAGATTCAGTATACGGATATATGGGCTAACGACAATTACCTTCAGTTCATGTATGAGCGGTTGATGCTGTTGAAAGAGCTTCTGGCGGAAGACGGCTTTCTTGTCCTTCACCTTAATGCTGCAAGAGTTCATTATGTCAAAATACTTTTAGACGAGGTATTTGGTGAAGCTAATTTTAGAAATGAAATTATTGTGAAGCGCATTCGCAAGAGTTATTCAGAACCATCAGGAGTTTCCTCTCTTAATGAAGGTTGCGATTACCTTCTTTTATATAGCAAAGGAACGGATTCACGATTTTCGCCGCCGTTGAAATATGATCCTAAAGAAGAACGTTGGCACAGTTTCGATGCTCCCAATATACGTCCCAATTTAACTTACGAGTTGTTCGGCAAGTTGCCTCCGGCGGGTCGCCACTGGATGAAAAGCAAAAAAGAAGCTGAGGCAATGATTGACCGTGGAGATTTGCGTGCTAATCCTGAAACTGGAGTGCCAGAATACCGTTTATTAGCAACTGATTATATCACACGCGATTCTCTTTGGGACGATATTACGGCATCTGCCTTTAAAACAGGTTATCCCACAGAAAAAAGGGAAGAAATGCTAGAACTCTTTATAAAGATGTGTTCAAACCCAGGCGACCTTGTCCTCGACTGCTTCATCGGTTCCGGCACGACCGCCGCTGCGGCGCAAAAGCTGGGCCGCCGCTGGATCGGCTGTGACATCAACAAGGGGGCGATCCAGACCACGGCCAGGCGTCTGCAGGCCATCATTGCGGAACAGGTTAAAGAAGCCCGGAAACCCCGGCAAACGGAACTTGTTGAAACGGTCGACAAGAATAAGAAACCGGAACCGGCGCAACTGGCTTTCACGGTATGGCGGGTGAACGATTACGACCTGGCCGTCCAGCACAACGAGGCGGTGAACCTGGCCTGCGAGCATATCGGCATCCAGCGCACCCGTTCCGACAGCTTTTTCGACGGCACTCTGAGCAACAAGCTGGTAAAAATTATTCCCTTCGGCCACCCGCTGACCCCGCTGGACCTGGAGGAAATAAAAAAAGAACTCGAGGCCCGGCCCGATGAGGACCGCTCCATCGTGGCGGTCTGCCTGGGCAAAGAACTGGCGGCCGACTCCTGGCTGGAGGACTGGAACCGTTTGCGCAAGGGCGGCGATGCCGTCAACAGGATTGAGGTCATTGAGCTGCGTACCGACCCGAAATACGGCAAGTTTATTGTTCACCAGCCTGCTGCGGCTAAAGTTTCGGTCAGGCGGGATAAAGATAAAATCAAGGTAGATATTGAAGACTTCATAAGCCCTACTGTTTTGGAGCGGCTGGACATGGACATGCCCCTGTTTAAGGCGAGCATCACCGACTGGCGGAGCATGGTGGACTGCGTGATGATCGACACCGCATATAACGGCGAGGTTTTCAACGTGGTCTTTTCAGATGTGCCCGCGAAAAAAAGCGATTTGGTAAGCGGCTCCTATGAGTTCCCCGCGCCTCGGGGTGAAACGACCGTGGCAGTGAAGATCGTCGACATGCTGGGGGAGGAGGTTCTTGTAACGGAGCGTTTGTGATTACGCATTATTTTAAAAAAATAATGAACAGGAGGTGCTTTTTGTGGAAGCTCTCATCGGTAAGACCGCACTGAAAATTATTAAGGGCGACATTACCGAACAGGACACCGAGGCCATTGTCAACGCCGCCAATTCAAGCCTGATGGGCGGCGGGGGAGTGGACGGCGCCATTCACCGCGCGGGCGGTCCGCAGATCCTTGCCGAGTGCAAGGAAATCCGGGCACGCCAGGGAATGCTGCCCACCGGCCAGGCGGTGATAACCAGCGGCGGGCGTCTCAAGGCCAAATACGTAATACACACTGTCGGCCCGGTCTGGTCTGGCGGCGGCAGGGGTGAGGACGAACTCCTGCGCAGCGCTTATTTCAACAGCCTCTCGCTGGCCAGGGAGCGGGGCATCAAGACGGTTTCCTTTCCCTCTATCAGTACGGGCGTCTACAGTTTCCCGGTAGACCGCGCCGCCCGCATCGCCTTGAGAACCGTGCGGGATTTCGTTCTTGCCCAGACGGGCATTGAAGAAGTCCGCTTCGTCCTCTTCAGCGACCCGGTACTGAAGGAATTTGAATCCGCCTGGAAAGAAATAAGCAGTAACTAATACTCTCTAATCCTTACTTCGCATTAGAACATTCCTTTAACATTGCCAATCCGTTACTTGCCAATGATGAATCGCCAAGGATACTCCCGATCTGATGAAGCCGTTAAAAAATTGAAATATATGATGATGAAATAGAGGGAAATGCCCTCTTTTTTTTGTAATCTTGCTCATAAAGTAGTCCTGCCAGGCAAGATTTTTGCATGTGCATATTTTACAGGATAAATGGGACTTGATTTTCCGCAATCTGCCCTGTATGTCGGGTCTCGAAGATTGAGAAATTTATTGACAATCTTCAAACTTTTCAGATATTCTTTATCTAAGTCACTGGCGTCAAACGGTACTGTCCGGTTCAAACCCGGCTTAAAATAATCGAGAAGGGGTTTTAAAATGCCGTCTGTTACGAGCCTGGGCAACGGGATCTACCAGATTGACCTGTTTGATCAGGAACCGGAAAGAACTTCCTGTTATCTCATAGCGGCCGGTGAAATCGCCCTGATTGAAACGGGGGCTTCCCCCGGCGCCGGTTGCCTGATGGAAGCGCTGAAGCACCTCGGAATACCGGCGGAAAGGGTCGGGCACATCATCGTCACCCACATCCATCTGGACCATGCGGGCGGCGCCGGTGTGGCCGCCGGGCTTCTGCCCAACGCGAAGGTTCATGTCCATCCCCGGGGGGCGAGGCACCTGATCGATCCCTCCCGGCTCATCGCCGGCGCCAAAAACATATACGGCAATCGTTTCAATCAGTTGTTCGGCGAAATTGTACCTGTTCCTCCGGAGAGGGTGCGCACGCCGGAGGACGGGGAAAGCCTCGACCTGGGGGGAGGAAGGGTTTTGACTTTTTACCACGCCGCCGGTCACGCCAGACACCATTTTGTGGTCCACGACCCGGCGAGCCGGGGGGTTTTCAGCGGCGACGCCCTCGGTATACGCTTTTGCGCGCTGAGCAGGCTGGTCGGGTATGATTTCACCATGCCTTCCACTCCACCGCCGGAGTTCGATCCCGTTGCAGCGGCGGACACCTATGACCGCATCGGCGCGCTCGACATAGAAAACATTTACTTCACCCACTTCGGGAAGGCGGGAGGGGCATCAGCCGTTATCAAACGCAACAGGGAACTGGTCGGGAGTTTCGAGTCGGCCGGGCGGCGGGTGCTTGAGCAGGGCGGCGGCGCGAAAGAGATCGAGGAAGTTCTGTGGCGGATGGTCATGGAGGAACTGGGCGGGAGCGGGCTTGCGGACAGGGAACACCCGGCGGTAAAATTCCTGGCGCTCGACGTTGAACTCAACGCGGCGGGTATCGGCCATTTTGTTGGAAAATAAAGAAAAACCATTATTACGTCGCTCTTTTTGTGAGAATCTCACAGCCCTTTAAATAAAGGGATTTCCTTTTAGAATGTGGAATAAGAATATTAACGGGTTTAAGTATCCGGCTTTCTTTGGCATAATTTTTTAAAGAGGGTGATGCTGTGAACAGTCTGAATGACATAACCGGCGGCATTATCCTGCGGTGGGGATTGATCCAGCTTCCGGTTGCGGTTTTGCTGCTCGTTATTGCGCCGGGTCTCTGGGAAGCAATTGTCTCCATGGTTGTCGCAAATGTCGTCGGAACCTATCTGATCATAGATTTCCTGCAGAAACACAAGGGTGTCAGGCTGAAACTGGATGAACACCCCATTGATCCGACGCTGCAGATAGCAAATGAAACCCTCCCCTACCTCAGGCGGGGTTTGAACGAAGAAACGGCCCAAAAGACTGCCGAAATCATCCTGAAGATCAGTGACGTTTCCGCGGTTGCCATAACCGACAGGGAAAAGGTACTGGCTTATATAGGGGAATGTTCCGATCACCACAAAGCGGGCGGCCCGATTATAACCTACGCCACCAAACAGGCGATCCAGACCGGCGAACTGATCATCATCAAGGACAAGAAGGGGCTCAACTGTCCGGAAAAAAACTGCTCCCTTCAGGCGGCAGTAATTGCCCCCCTCAAATGCAAAGGAGAAGTAGCCGGCAGCGTCAAGCTGTACCAGACCAGCCAGGGCGACCTGCAGCCGGCTGTGATCAAGCTTGCCCTTGCCGTGGCGCAGTTGCTGAGCCTTCAGATGGAACTCGCCGAGCTCGACCGGCAGGCCCAACTGGTGACCAAAGCGGAACTGGACGCCCTTCACGCCCAGATAAACCCCCACTTTTTGTTCAACACCTTGAACACGATCATCACCTACAGCAGGACTCATCCGGAAACGGCGCGAAGGCTTTTGATCCGGCTGGCTTCGTTTTTCCGCCAGGCTTTAAAAAGGCACGGCCACTTCAACACTTTGCGGGAGGAAATAGAGTATGTGAATACCTATCTCATACTTGAAAAAGCCAGGTTTCGCGAAAAACTGAGGATAAAAAGGGATATTGACCAGACCTTGCTTGACTGCCGGGTGCCGGTCCTGACCCTGCAGCCCCTTGTGGAAAACGCCATCAAACACGGCATTCAGCCCAAGGTGGGCGCCGGCACCGTGCAGATTACGGCTAAACTGTTCAACGGGGAGTTGCTTTTTGTTATCGCTGACGACGGTGTCGGTATCGACAGGGAGATGATGCCGAAAATTCTGCTGCCCTGGGTGGGCTCGGGCAACGGGGTAGGTTTGAGCAACGTTCACGAACGCTTGAAGAGTCTTTTCGGAGAGGATTACGGATTGCGGATTGTGAGCGAGGCGGGCAAGGGCACTTCCGTATACGTCAGAGTTCCCCTTAATGACGACGCTTTTGACGAAGGGGGCTATATAGGTGAAACTCAAAGTGCTTATTGTGGATGACGAATACCCGGCCAGGCAGGAACTCAGATATGCCCTGAGCAATTTCGACAACGTGGAGATAGTGGGAGAGGCTGCAAACGCCCAGGAAGCCCTCGCCTTGATTAAGGCGCTCGATTACCAGATACTTTTTCTGGACATATCGATGCCCGGCATGAGCGGGCTGGAACTGGGCGCGGCAATACAGGAGTTGCCGAGGCGGCCTTATATAATATTTGTAACCGCCTATGACGAGTACGCCGTTTCGGCTTTTGAGGTCAACGCGGTGGACTACATCCTGAAGCCTGTTGAGCCCAAACGCCTGAAAAAAGCTATTGACAAGGTGATCAAGCTTACCCAGGAGACATCTTTTGCGGAGTCGCTTGTAGACAGCCGGGAAGATCAGGTTTCCCGGGAAAGGGAAGCAAAATCGCCGGGGCAGTTTCACAGTCAGATAAAAATTGACCGGATCACCGCGGAAAAACAGGGAAAGACCTTCCTCGTCAGGGAATCGGACATATTCTATGCCTTCACCGAGCAGGACTATGTTTATATCAAGACATTCTCCGACAAACTGTACACCCGCTTTACCCTGAAGGAACTGGAAGCCCGGCTGAATCCGCAGGTGTTTTTCCGGACGCACCGCTGCTACCTGGTAAACCTGCACAAGGTTAAAGAGATCGTTCCCTTCTTTAACGGCACCTACAACCTGATTGTGGAAGACAAGGAACGCAGCGAGGTCCCGGTAAGCCGCGCCCAGGGCAAAAAGCTGAGAAAAATTTTGGGCTTTTAGCGGTGCGGCATGGGATTTCCCGCTTGTTGGAGAATTTGATAAAATGGACTGCAAGCATTGAAATGAGCAGTTTTACGTTTGCCAGGAGGTGCGGTGGATAATTTGAGCAATGGGCTCATCGCTGCCGGAATTGCCGGAGTGGGAACCGATATAGTCGAGATTGAAAGGATAAAGCGGGCTGCCGAGCGCAGCGGCGGCCGGTTTCTGGAAAGAGTGTTCACGCCGGCGGAGAGGAGTTACTGCGACGCGAAACACGGCCGGTTTGCCAGCTATGCCGCCCGTTTCGCCGCCAAAGAAGCCGTGCTGAAAGCTTTGGGATGCGGCCTGCGTTTCGGATGGAAGGATATAGAGATTGTCCGGACCGGCGGCCGGCGCCCGGAGGTTTTTCTTCATGGGCCGGCTTTTGATTTCGCGGAAAAAAAGGGAATCTCCGCAGTGCTGGTCAGCATGTCCCACGATCATGAGCGTGCGGTTGCTTTCGCTCTCGCGGCGGGTGCGCCATGCCTTGAACCGCGCGGGCGGCCTGCGGTTCAAAGGTGCGGGGAGGGATGAATTTGCGGGTAGTGACTGCAGAGGAAATGAAGGCGCTGGACAGGGCCGCCATAGAACAATACGGAATTCCCGGCTTGGTTTTGATGGAAAACGCCGGCCGGTGTGTGGTCGAGGTAATCCGGCAGGTGCTCGGGGAAGTCCGGGACAAGGTCATAACCGTTTTTATTGGGAAAGGGAACAACGGCGGCGACGGTCTCGTGATAGCCCGCCACCTTCTGAACGCCGGCGCCGGTGTAAAAGTGCTTTCACTGGTCAACCCGGATGAAATCAAGGGGGACGCGAAGGCAAATCTCGAAATCTGGCGCAAGATGGAACAGAAGGTTTTCTCGCTGCACCACGGCGATGTCATCAACGTTGTCCGGCTGGCGCTGATGAATACCGATCTGATTGTCGACGCCATCTTCGGCACCGGTTTCAGGGGCAGGGCGGGAGAAAAGGCCGGTCGTGTTATCGAGGCGCTGAACGGGAGCGGCAAGCCAATCGTGGCCGTTGACGTTCCTTCGGGTTTGGATGCCGACACCGGCAAAGTAAGGGGGCCGTGCATACAGGCAGCCCATACGGTTACCTTCGCTTTGCCCAAGCTGGGACTGATCCTGGAGCCCGGCGCCGGTTACGCCGGCCGGCTGCATATTACGGACATCTCCATACCGTCTGTTCTTGTGGAAAAGACCTGCCCGCAGAGATACCTCATAACCGCCGGCCTCGTAAAAGAATGGCTGCCCTCCCGCCCTTCGGCAGCCCACAAAGGAGACTTCGGACGCGTTCTGGTTGTCGCCGGCTCGAAGGGAATGACCGGAGCGGCGTGTCTGGCAGGTGAAGCGGCCTTGCGGGCCGGGGCGGGCCTGGTGACCGTGGCAGTTCCGGAAACACTGCACGGTATTATGGAAGCCAAGCTTACGGAGGTCATGACCAGCCCGCTCCCCGATAACGGAAGCGGCTACCTGAGCAGGGAGGCCGGACAGAAAATTCTCGCCCTGCTCGAGAGAGCGGACGTGCTTGCCATCGGGCCCGGCCTTTCCACCGGCCCGGAGGTTGTGGCGTTGATAAAAGAGCTTCTTCCCTCAATCAGAGTGCCGGTCGTCCTTGACGCCGACGCCCTCAACGCTGTTGCAGGAGAGGGCGGCATACTGAGAAGGATCCCCGCTCCGGCGGTGATCACTCCCCATCCCGGCGAACTGGCCAGGCTGATGGGTATGACGGCCGGGGAAATTCAGGAGGATAGAATTGCGGCTGCAGGCAGGGCGGCAGACATGTGGAACACCGTGGTGCTGCTGAAGGGGGCGCGCACGGTGATAGCCGCACCAGACGGGGCGGTATACATCAACCCGACCGGGAACCAGGGCATGGCTACGGGCGGAAGCGGCGATGTGTTGACCGGAGTGGTGGCCGCCTTGCTCGGACAGGGGCTGGAGCCCGCCCGGGCGGCGGCCGCAGGCGCATACATTCACGGACTTGCAGGTGACATTGCTGCCGGGGAAAAAGGAATGACGGGTATGACTGCCGGCGACATTCTTTCAGCCCTCCCCGCTGCTACGCGCGAACTCGTATCTTGAGGAAAAATGTGAAGAGGTGGTAGACTTGATTATCGGCGTTCCAAAAGAAGTAAAACAGGACGAAGACCGGGTGGCGCTCACGCCTGCGGGTGTTCAGGCTTTTAAAACAGACGGTCACGAGGTGCTGATTCAGACCGGCGCGGGATTGGGAAGCGGTATCTGCGACGAGGCTTTTTCGGCGGCAGGGGCCGAACTGGTGGGCGACCCTGCCGAAATCTTTCAGCGCGCCAATATGATTCTCAAGGTAAAGGAACCGCTCCCCCAGGAGTTCGGTCTTTTGAAAGAGGAACAGATGCTGTTCGCATATCTGCACCTGGCAAGCGAGCCCGAACTCGCCAAAGTATTGATTGAAAAGAAAATTACGGCGATTGCATACGAAACTATCGAACTGGACAGCGGCGTGCTCCCCCTGCTTACCCCCATGAGCGAAATCGCCGGCAAGATGGCCGTGCAGGTCGGCGCTTATTTTCTTGAAAAGCCTTGCGGTGGAAAAGGGGTGCTTCTCGGCGGAGTGCCGGGAGTGGCGGCGGCGGATGTGGTCATAATCGGGGCCGGAACAGTAGGTTCAAACGCCGCAAAGGTCGCGGTGGGCATGGGCGCCCAGGTTACCATAATAGATAAGAACCTCAACCGGCTGCGTTACCTTGACGATCTTTACCGCGGGAGAGTAAAAACCCTGGCTTCCAACCAGTTTAACATCGAACAGTCGGTCCGTTACGCCGACCTGCTGATAGGGGCGGTGCTGGTAGTCGGGGCCAAAGCGCCCAAGCTGGTTACGGAGGAAATGGTGAAGCAGATGAAGACAGGCTCTGTTATTGTCGACGTGGATGTCGACCAGGGAGGTTCCATTGAGACCATAGACCGCGCAACCACTCACAGCAATCCTGTTTATGAAAAATACGGGGTCATTCACTATGCGGTTGCGAACATGCCGGGCGCGGTGGCCAGGACTTCCACGTTCGCCTTTACCAACGCCACGCTGCCCTACGCCGTTCAACTGGCCAACCGCGGTTTTATCAAAGCCGTTACCGGCAACCGCGCGCTTGCCCGCGGTGTCAACGCTTATAAGGGCAAAATTACCTGCCGGGCGGTCGGCGAGTCGCTGGGCATGGAGTCGTGCGACCTCGGCGAGATGATCAGGAGTGACGCGGCCCGTTCGTTTATTAAAAGATTTGAAAATAAGAATTAGCATGGGTCGTCCCTGATGTTTCCCCGGCAGGTTTTGTCGGGCAGGGTTGCCGCCAGGCGATTTAACTCTCCCCGCCGGGAAGTCCCCGCGCCTTCCGCCTTCCTTGCTCGCGAAGCGAGGGCGAAGGGCGGGGATGAAAGGCGGGCCTTGTTTTTACAGGAACTATTGTCCTGCTTTGGTTG
>Ga0116192_1000844_pt1 | contig 22503 bp, 15 predicted proteins | sample AD_UKC113_MetaG_FD_89876 | JGI IMG/M metagenome (GOLD analysis project Ga0116192, IMG submission 89876) | Active sludge microbial communities of municipal wastewater-treating anaerobic digesters from Hong Kong - AD_UKC113_MetaG | ecosystem: Engineered > Bioreactor > Anaerobic > Digestate... | reverse complement strand
CTTTATCAAAGCAATATAGTTGCACCTCTTACTAAGGTTGGAGAAACAGAACGAACTGCCACATGGGATTATTTAACTGCATTTATTGAAAAAGGACATGACCTCGGATTAAAAGTGCATGCCAATATCAATACTTTTGTAGGAGGAAATATGAGCAACTCAGGAACAGGCGTCGTTTATCGCGAACCCGACAAAATTGATTGGTTAACCATTTTATATTTACCTGGAGCACAAGGTTTAACTAATATATTGTATGATGGAAATAGTACCACTAAGTTTTTTAACCCGGTAAATGAGCATGTTCAAAATTACATTTTAAGCATCATTGCTGAACTTGCAACTAATTATCCATCGTTGGATGGCATAGTGCTCGATCGTTGCCGTTTTAATAGTATCGAAAGTGATTTTAGCAACCTTACACGAGAAAAATTTGAAACTTACATTGGGAAAAAATTAACCAATTACCCTGAGGATATTTTTAGATGGGATTCAACGCCTAATGCCGATGGAACTTATAATCGAATTGAAGGTCTATATTTTAAATTATGGCTTGAATTTCGTGCAAAGACAATTCATGATTTTGTTGAGAGAGTTAGAAACACTATTAAAACCATTAATAAGAATATTCAGCTTGGCATTTATACAGGATCTTGGTATTCAAGTTATTACAACGAAGGAGTGAATTGGGCAAGTCCAAAATACGACCCTTCTCAAAAATATAAATGGGCGACCCCCAATTATAAAAATTATGGAATTGCTGATTTGTTAGATTTTTATATGACAGGAGCTTATAGTAAAACCCTTTACGGTTCAGGAGAATGGACAGTGCAAGGTGCACTTCAACAGGCTCAAGAAGTGACAAAGGGAGATGTATTAGTATGTGGCGGTTTGTATGGTTTAAATTTTTACAATGCCCCTCAAGATTGTGAAAAAGCTGTTTACATTTGTCTAACAGAATCGAATGGATTGATGTTTTTTGATATCATTTACTTGATTATGTATGATCAGTGGGAAAATGTAAAAGCAGGAATTAATAAAGCTTTAACAAACAATGATTAAAATAATTTCTAAAATAGTTAAAAAATGAAATTAAAACCAATTTTTTTAAGCTTTCTACTAACCTTTATTTTTCTTTCTTTTCCCCTTACTTCTCAAATAAGCATTGTTGCTCATCGGGGTGCTTCTGCCTACGAATTAGAAAATAGCATAGCAGCTTTTAAAAAAGCTTTTGAATTAAATGCCGATGCTATCGAATTAGATGTATGGAAATCTAAAGATGATTCCTTAATAGTGATGCATGATCAAATGACTGGACGAACAGCCAACAAAAACTTAAACATTTCTACTTCTACAGCAAAAGAATTACGTGATTTACAACTAAAAAACGGCGAACAAATTCCTTTTTTACAAGACGTACTTGACATCCTCCCTGAAGGTAAAAAAGTAATTATTGAAATTAAAGACGAAAATGAAAAAAATGCAAAAAAAATTATTTCAAATTTAAGTTCCATCCTAAAAAGATCAGGAAAAGAAAAGAATGCTGTTATTATTTCATTTCATCTCCCAATGCTAATCGAAGCTAAGAAACAACTACCATATTTAAAATGCTATTATTTAAGTAGCGAAAAAAATAAGGAAAATGAATTAATTGCAATTTGTAAAAAATACAATTTTGACGGTTTAGATGTACATTATAAAATATTGACCGAAAATTTAGTAAAAAAAGCGAAAGAAGCTGGTTTAGATGTATGGACATGGACAGTGGACGATCCTAAAATAGCTTTATTTGTTCAAGTAAACAATAAAGTAAGCGCCATTACTACCAATTGCCCCGATGTAATTTCAGACATTTTAGAAAAAAACAATTACCAAACAATTTATTATGAACAAAAAAGATCTATTTACAAAATACTTCCACGTGAAAATAACGAAATTATTTTTTTAGGAAACAGTATTACTGATTATGGGGAATGGCCTGAGTTTTTTCAAAATTCGAAGATAAAAAATAGAGGAATATCAGGTGACATTACGTTGGGAATACTGGCACGTTTAAATGATATATTAGTTGCTCAACCTTCAAAAATTTTTCTTTTAATAGGAATAAACGATATTTCAAAAAACAATCCTGATTCTATCATTTTATATAATTATCAAATGATAATTGAAGAAATATTAGAAAAAAGTCCAACCACTCAACTATACATTCAAAGCATTTTGCCCATTAACAATGATTTTAAAAAATATCCACGACTTCAAAACAAAGAAAAGCATATTCTCTTCTTGAATAAAAAATTAAAGGAACTTTGTCAAGAAAAAAATCTAACATACATTGATCTTTTTTCAGCATTTTGTAATGACAAAGGACAGTTAAAACCAGAATTTACAAATGACGGACTTCATTTAACTGGCGAAGGATATAAAATGTGGATTGAAATACTAAAACCTTATGTTAATGAAAATAAATCTGTTACTAATAAATTATTTGAAACCCCTTATTATATGAGCCGTTTAAAAGCCCATCGTCAAGAAAAAACAAGAGCCAATAATATAGTATTTCTGGGCAATAGCATCACAGAACAAGGATGGTGGTCTATTTTATTAAAAAATGAAGATGTTGTCAACAGAGGCATCGGAGGTGATAACACTTATGGAATTTTACATCGTTTGCCTGAAATTTTACAAACAAAACCTAAAAAAATTTTTTTAATGGCTGGAATAAATGACATTACTGCAGGACGGAATATAACAGAAATAATTTTAAATTTTGAAAAAATAATTGAAGTAACACAAGCTGTTTCTCCTCAAACACAATTGTATATTCAAAGTGTTCTACCTGTAAATGATACTTCCCTTACTTATAATGAATTAAAAGGTAAAAATCCTACCATTGTCCAGCTTAATAGTCAACTTAAAAAATTGTGTGAAGAAAAAAATATTCCCTATATCGACATTGCTTCTTTGCTTTCTGATGAAAAAGGACAATTAAAAGCAAATTTAACCAAAGATGGCATCCATCTTCAACCAGAAGCTTATATTATTTGGACTGATTATTTAAAAAAAATGAATTATTTATAACACCTACAGATTTATGGCAAAGAAAACGTCACGTAAATTTTTTTATGTTTTAAGTATAGCTATTTTGTTATTTAGTTGTAACAATAACGAAAATGGAATAACCATTACCCCTGATATGTTTCCACCTCAAAATGATACGATTCAAGAACCTAATGATAGTACCGAAATTGATTCAACAGAAGAAAATATAGATTTTCAAAATTTTTTATCAAATGAAATTCCGCCAGGTGTTACACCCAATTGCTTTCTTGGTGCATATTACAGAAAAATATTATCTAGTAACGACCATTGGTTAGGAATATGCGGAACAGTAGTTTTACCAACCATTTCTTTCGATCCTCAACGAATCAATCCCAATAAACCAGCACAATATTTAGATAATCCTTCTGTATATTTAGGAGGAAGAGCCGATGGGCAAGAAACGGATATCGGATTAACCTGGGAAGTAATAATGACGGAAACTGGAGGTATTAGTGCAGACAGAAGAGCCTTCCGGCCTTTTTACAGATGGGCATCACACGCTTCAAGTGGGCAAGAATCTGGATACGGGAACGCACCTGTCCAAGAAAAACATTATTTCTATCCAGGCGATACTGTATTTGTGTCTGTTCAAATCATTCATGATAGAACTTTAAGATTTATAGTAGAAGGGAAAGGGAAAAAATTCCAAACAGATATTAACTGCAATGGCTACACTCTAGATGGAAAAGGAGAATATAAAAGAGTAAATGCCATTGATCAAGTAGGGAACGAAGGTAAACCTGTACAACCAACAAATACAAAAGTAATTGGTGCAAAATGGTTAGAAACTTATTTATATCGAAATGTAGAAGGAAAAATTGTTTGTATCCCTTTTAATCCAAAACGTCAAATTGATATGCGGTGCCCCGCATCTAATTTTTTCAATATCTATACCAATCAAGAATTATCTTCAAAAGGTGGAGAACAAATTGACATTTATGGTGGAGGAGTAAAATAATTTTGATGAATAATAAATTGCTAAAATAAATAACTATGAAAAAAATTTTAATCTCTTTAACTCTTTCTTTTTTATTTATTTTTTCTATATCAACCGCTGCTGAAAAAAAATATAACAAGAAACCCGCATTAATGTGGTTTGATGCAACAGCTAACTTTAAACGTTTAAGTTATCCTGACTCTATTGATTATTACCTTGACAAAATAAAGAAGTTAGGATTTACTCACGCCATTTTGGATGTACGTCCAATTAGTGGTGAAGTACTATATAAAAGTCAATTTGCCCCACAAATGAAAGAATGGAAAGGTTTTAATAGACCCGACTTCGACTTTGCCAATTATTTCATAACAAAAGCCCATCAATTGGGATTACAAGTACATGCTTCCTTTAATGTTTTTGTAGGAGGACACAATTTTTATGATCGTGGCATTATTTATACCACTCACCCTGAATGGGCTTCTGTAGTTTATACTCCTGATAAAGGAATCCTCCCTATTACAGAGTTAAAAAATAAATACTCTGCCATGATTAATCCGATTTTACCTGACTATCAAGAATATATTTTAAATATTTTTACAGAATTTATATCAAAATATCCAGCTATTGATGGTATTATCCTCGATAGAGCAAGATATGATGGTATTATGGCAGATTTTTCAAATTATTCTCGTTTAAAATTTGAACAATACATAGGACAAAAAATAGAAAATTTTCCCAATGATATTTATGAATGGCAAAAAGACTCAAAAGGTAATTTTTATCCAAAAGAAGGTAAACATTTTTTGAAATGGATAGAATGGAGAGCTAAAAATATTTATGATTTTATGTCTTTAGCCCGAAAAAAAGTAAAATCAGTGAATAAAAATATTTCTTTTGGAGTTTATACAGGAGCATGGTATCCTTCCTATTATGAAGTAGGGGTCAACTTTGCAAGTAAAAATTATGACCCTAGTAAAGAATACAAGTGGGCAACTTCTGAGTATAAAAATTTCGGTTTTAGAGAATTATTGGATTTATTCACTGTTGGGAACTATTATACTACCATTTCAATTGAAGATTATTTAAAAAATCAACCGATGATAAAAAATGAAACGGATACCCAACTTCAACAAGGGACATGGTATTGTGTAGAAGGTTCTTGCAAAAAATTAAAAAAAATTTTAGACGGAAATCCTTTTTATGGAGGAATTTTGGCAAGTCAATTTTATAATCAACGTAAAGATTTAACTCGTTCTATTATCATGAATTTACAAGAATCTGATGGAGTCATGATTTTCGATATTTCTCACATTATAGAAAAAAATCTATGGAACGACGTCCAAAATGGCATGTTAGAAAGCAAGCCTTTAGAAACAATAAAAAAATAGATAATTTGACATCTTTAAAATCTTTTTTTATGAAATCAAATAAAAATTCTATATTTTACCTTTTTATGAGTGCGGCATTTTTTTTTAGTTTATCTTCTTGCATCAAAGATAATGTTATCAAAACTGATGTGTTGATAATCGGAGGAGGGGCAAGCGGAATCAGTGCAGGAATACAATCTTCAAGATTAAATGCTGAAACGGTAATTATTGAAGAATCTACGTGGTTGGGAGGAATGTTAACTGCTGCTGGAGTAAGTGCAGTAGATGGCAATTATCAATTACCAAGCGGGATATGGGGAGAATTTAAAGATTCTTTAACAAACTACTATAGAACTCCTGAAGCATTAAAAACAGGATGGGTAAGCAATGTTTTATTTGAACCCTCTGTAGGTGATAAAATTTTTAAAAATATTGCTGCTAAAGAAAAAAAATTAAAAGTATATTATAATTCTACACTTTCTTCATTAAAAAAGAAGAATGACAAATGGTTCGCAGAAGTAAATACACCAAATGGCACTCTTACTTTTTCTGCTAAAATTGTTATTGATGCCACAGAATTAGGAGACGTTGCTAAACTATGTGGGGTAGGCTACGATATAGGCATGGAAAGCAGAAAAGAAACAGGTGAACCTGGAGCACCAGAAGAAGCCAATGACATCATTCAAGATTTAACTTATGTAGCCACTTTAAAAGATTATGGACGCGATGTCACCATTGAAAGACCAATCGATTACGATTCCACTCTTTACTTGTGTTGTTGTATTAATAAATATTGTTCAAACCCACCACAACCCTGGCCTGCACAAACCATGATTACTTATGGAAAATTACCAAACAATAAATATATGATTAATTGGCCTATGGATGGCAACGATTGTTACCTTAACATTATAGAAATGACTACCGAAGAAAGAATAGAAGCACTAAAAAAGGCAAAAAATATAACAATGGGATTCATTTATTTTATGCAAAAAGAGTTAGGGTTCAACAATTTAGGATTGGCAGATGATGAATATCCTACAGAAGATTTGTTGCCTTTTATACCTTATCATCGTGAATCAAGAAGAATACATGGTTTAATTCGTTTTACAGAAAATTATATCAGAGAACCTTATTCTCAAAAATATAAATTATACCGAACAAATATTGCTGTTGGCGATTATCCAATTGATCATCATCACAAAAGATATAATGGTCAAGTACCACTTCCAGATTTAAGTTTTTATCCTATCCCCTCTTATGGATTACCACTCGGAACATTAATTCCTAAGGACATACCAGGATTAATCGTAGCTGAGAAATCAATTTCTGTTTCCAACATAGTAAATGGTACAACCCGTTTGCAACCAGTAGTTTTACAAGTAGGGCAAGCAGCAGGAGCTTTAGCAGCTCTTGCTGTAAAACAAAACAAAAAAATAAATGAAGTTGAAGTTCGTGATGTGCAAAACACAATATTAAATTATGGTGGATATCTTATGCCCTATTTAGATGTAGAAAAAAACGACTCTTTATTTTTACCTTTACAACGAATCGGTGCTACTGGCATTCTTAAAGGAGAAGGGAAAAGCAAAGGTTGGGCTAATGAAACATGGTTTAGGGTGAACGACATTCTTTTATATTCAGAATTAGAAGGTTTAAAAGAAGTTTATCCTGATATTGAAATTAATTCTATCACTTCTCCTGTCATTTTGAAAGATGCTTTGCAAATAATTGATAATATTGCTCAAAAAGAAAATATCATCATTAAAGAAGGAATTGAAAAAGCTTCAAAGCAAATTTATTCAAAATATCACTTCACTCCTTTCGATTTTAATAAACAAATTACCAGAGGAGAAATGGCTGTGTTAATAGATCAATTATTGGACCCATTTAATAAGAAAAAAGTAGATATTTATGGGAACTTTAAAAATTAACCAAAAAATATTTTAATCATGAAAAAAACTTCAAGAAGAGATTTCTTAAAAAAAGCGGCTGTTGCCAGTGCTTCTACTATTGCCTTATCCCAAGTGCAAGCTATAGGTTCCAATCAACAGATATCAAAGTTAGAGAAAGAAGTATACCCCAAAAATAGACCTATCCTCAATATTAAAAAAAATGAATTATTAAAAAGCAAGCTCATCGTACCAAAAGAAAATGGCTTAAAAATCACTGGAACTTTTCTGGATGAAATTTCGCACGATATTCCTCACCAAAATTGGGGTGAAGCCGAATGGGATTTGGATTTTCAATACATGAAAGCAATTGGAATCGATACGGTTATCATGATTCGAAGTGGTTACAAAAAATTTATTACTTATCCTTCAAAATACTTACTAAACAAAGGATGTTACATGCCCTCTGTTGATTTACTGGATATGTTTCTGAGATTGGCAGAAAAATATGGTATGAAATTTTATTTTGGTCTCTATGACTCAGGGCATTATTGGGAAACAGGCGACATGTCGTATGAAATTGAGGACAATAAATATGTTATTGATGAGGTATGGAAAAATTATGGAGAAAAACATAAAAGTTTTCAGGGTTGGTACATTAGTGGAGAAATAAGCAGAGCAACAAAAGGAGCTATTGGTGCTTTTCATGCTATGGGAAAACAATGTAAAGAAGTTTCAGGCGGACTTCCTACTTTTATCTCTCCTTGGATTGAAGGCAAAAAAGCGGTTGCTGCAAGTAGCAGTGCTTTGACAAAAGAAGAAGCCATTTCGGTGCAGCAACATGAAAAAGAATGGGACGAAATTTTTGCCGGTATTCACGATGTAGTTGATGCCTGCGCTTTTCAAGATGGTCATATTGATTATGATGAATTGGACGCTTTCTTTACTGTAAATAAAAAACTTGCTGATAAATATGGTATGAAGTGCTGGACCAATGCTGAATCATTTGACAGAGATATGCCTATTAAATTCCTCCCTATCAAATTTGATAAACTTCGTCTTAAACTGGAAGCTGCTAAACGGGCAAATTATGATAAAGCCATTACTTTTGAATTTTCTCATTTTATGAGTCCGCAATCAGCTTATCATCAAGCAGGTCATCTGTATCATCGCTATAAAGAATATTTTAATTTATAATTTTTATGGAAAATAAAACTATTCAAATGGGGTATGTTGCTTTTCTCTCATTGGTTGCTGCTTTGGGAGGACTCTTATTCGGTTATGATACAGCCGTTATTTCAGGAACTATTTCACAAGTTTCTACTCAATTTCAACTCACCACTATGCAAAGTGGTTGGTATGTTGGCAGTGCATTGGTTGGATCAATTATAGGGGTAATTTTTGCTGGTAGATTAAGTGATAAATTAGGTAGAAAAATAACCATGTTTTTATCGGCTGTTTTATTTACTTCCTGTGGAATTGGCTGTGCCTTATCTAATAGTTTAACAGAACTTGTCATCTGGCGAATGGTAGGAGGAGCAGGTATAGGAATCGTTTCTGTAGTATGCCCGCTTTATATTTCCGAAATCTCTCCAGCTTCACACCGCGGCAGACTGGTTTCATTATACCAATTAGCCGTCACTATTGGATTTCTTGCCGCATATCTGATGAATTACTATCTATTAAATTTATCAGTAAATTATCATTCAGCCAATCCTATGATGCAAAAAATTTTCGCGACTGAAGCATGGCGTGGTATGTTAGGAGCAGAAACATTGCCTGCCTTATTGTTTTTCATTGTCATATTTTTTATTCCTGAAAGTCCACGATGGTTAATGGTAAGAAATAAAAAAAGTCAAGCTGCTCAAATATTTTCAAGAATTTTTACAAATCAGGAGGAAGTAATTTATCAAATGAATGAAACAGAAAAAGTACTTCAGTTACAGGCAAAAGAATCTTCTGACTGGAAAGTACTCATGCAGCCAGGTTTTAGAAAAGCGGTGCTTATCGGTTGTGCCATTGCTATGTTGGGTCAATTTATGGGTGTCAATGCCGTTTTATATTATGGACCTTCTATTTTCGAATCAAGTGGCTTATCACGAGGCGATTCGCTATTTTATCAAGCATTAATAGGAACGGTTAACATGCTCACTACGGTGTTGGCTTTACTGATCATTGATAAAATTGGACGTAAAAAACTCGTGTATGTTGGTGTAAGTGGTATGATTATTTCTCTTATACTAATTGGACTTTATTTTTCCTTTGCTAATGTTTGGGGATTAACAAGTATTTTTTTGTTAATATGCTTCCTTGCCTACATATTTTTTTGTGCTGGCTCTATTAGCGCCGTCATTTTTGTTTTTCTATCTGAAATGTATCCTACTCGCATTAGGGGATTGGCTATGTCTATTGCAACCCTTTCGTTATGGATTGGCACCTATCTTATCGGACAACTTACTCCATGGATGTTAGAAACTTTGACTCCATCAGGAACTTTCTTCCTTTTCGCAGCAATGTGCATACCATACATGCTCATTGTTTGGAAACTGATGCCCGAAACAGCAGGAAAATCATTGGAAGATATTGAGCGTTTCTGGTTAAAAAACACAAAAACAAAATAAAAAATTTATTTCAACAAGCATTTACGAAAATAACCTTTAGTATAAAAATTGAAATAAAGGTATGAAAACGAAAAAAATTGGTAGAAGAAATTTTATAAAAAATATAGCTATTGGTTCTGCAGGATTATTAACAGCTCAAACTCTCAATGCTCACGTTAAGTCAGAAATTACAAAAAAACCATTATTCCCAGAGAAAAAATCTCCACCCTTTAAAAAACTATCTAATGAAATGTTTAAAACCCCAGAAATTTTTAAAGGAATGCCAATCCACGCTACTTTCCTTGATGAAATAAGTTGGGATATACCTCATCAAAATTGGGGAGTAAAAGAATGGGACAAAGATTTTCAAGCAATGAAAGCAATTGGAATCCATACAGTAGTATTGATTCGTGCAGGCCTAGGTCGTTGGATAGCTTCACCTTTTAAATGTATTCTGGATTCAGAAGATGTTTTTTATCCTCCTGTAGATTTGGTTGAAATGTTTCTGACCTTAGCTGATAAATATAATATGGCTTTTTATTTTGGCATGTATGATTCTGGAAAATATTGGATCGAAGGTGCTTTTCAAAAAGAAATAGATTTAAATTTAAAGCTGATAGACGAGGTATGGGGGAAATATAGTCATCATACTTCTTTTAAAGGATGGTATCTTTCTCAAGAAATTAGTAGACGAACAAAAAACATGTCTAAAGTATATGCCGAAGTTGGGAAACATGCAAAAGCAATTTCAAACAATCTTCCTACCTTGTTATCTCCTTATATTCATGGAATAAAAACTGACCAGGTTATGAGTGGCGATAAACCCATAACAATACAACAACATGAAAATGAATGGAACGAGATATTAAGCAATATCGAAGGTGCAGTAGACATATTAGCTTTTCAAGATGGGCAAGTGGATTATCATGAACTTCCAGATTATCTTGAAGTGAATAAAAAATTAGCTGATGCACACAAAATGCGCTGTTGGACAAACATTGAGTCTTTTGATCGTGATATGCCAATACGTTTTCTCCCTATAAAATGGGAAAAATTATTGTTAAAACTGGAAGCAGCACGTAAAGCCGGAATAGAAGATGCTATTACCTTTGAATTTTCTCATTTTATGAGTCCTAATTCAACTTATTTGCAAGCTAAATATCTATACGATAGATACAAAGAACACTTTAATTTATAAATTCCCGATTAATAAGCTATTAACTTCTATTTTTTACCTAAGTACAGCTTTTCCAGTTCTTTGGCTTTTTCCAAACAACGGGGATTTGAAGTATCAATTAAACGGCTATCCAATTTGGGTACACGAATGGGTGTGCCGACAGGAATGTTATCTGGATGAGCAATTCGATCACGATTTGCTTCATAAATATAAACCCAAAAAACAGGCACGCCATAGTAACGTCTTGAAAGTCCAGCTAACCTGCTGCCTTCTATAATTTTTTCAGTTGTGATAAATTCACTATAATACCGGGGTGTATCAAATAAAATTTGCAAACTATCTACCTCATTCGCTGATTGTTTACTCACTTCTCCAAGAGAATCTTTTGCAACAAATGGCTGTTCCGTTATAAAATTTTTATTTTCACCTGAAATCAAATTCTTATCAGTCTTAATTTTTAATAGTGTATTAACATATTCATTTACAGGAGAATAAAAATAATATAAACTCACACCTCCAACAATAATAATGAACAGAACCAATGGTAGCCAGAAATGTCTTCTTTTTCGAGGTGAAGGAATATCTGATAGATTATTCCCTTTAAAAGGTCGAGAAGGAATTCCTAATGGCTCTAAATTTTCATTTTTATATGACTCATCAAAATTATCTTCCTCGTTTTTACTGTTTATAATTGAAGGTGGAGGAACAATCTCTTCTTCTTCATTATTATAAGACACTAAAATTTCTTCATTTTTTTCTTCGATTATTTCTTCAGGAATATTTTCATCCTCTTTTTTCTGTTCTGAACTTTCCTCTTTTTCTTTCATGGGAACGTTTTCGACAGCTTCATTTTGCAAAGAAGAGTAAGAAGGAGGAGAAAGATTTTTTATTTCCTCGAGAAGGCTCTTGATTTCAGTGGCTTGTTCGTTGAAAATACTAAGAGGTTCCAAAGGAGGCTCTTCGCTGACAAAATTTTCGTCTTTATCTTCAACATCAAGTTCTACGGGTTCAAGGTAAGAAAAAGGCTTATTTACAAGATCTCGTAAAATTTCATCGGGTGTAAAAATTACTTTACAACGACGAGGTATAATAAATTCTCTTCTATTTTGAAAATTTAAAATTCTGTGAGGACCACGTCGTACTACCTGAAAAGTACCAAAATTTTTTATTGTCACCGTTTCTCCATCTAATAAAGCACTTTCTAACGCAGCAAAGAAAGCTTTAAAAAATTCTTCTGCTTCTCTCCTATTCGTCTGAACTTCTTCAACAAGTAAGTCCACCAACGATTCGATATTTAATCTGACATCACTCATTTTAAAAAAATTTGTTTAGCTTCTTTGCTAATGCATAACTTTGCTTAAACTGAACTTCTAATTTTGGCGGAAAAAGTACACGTTTTTTTGTGACAGGATGAACCAACAATTTTTCTTCTCGTTTTTTTATTTCAAAATTTCCAAAATCAGGTATTTCTATATTTTTACCTTCGCTGAGTTCTCTTATTAAAATGAAGGAAGTAGTCCACAATAATTTTTCAACTTCTTCACGAGGAAATTGAATATTTTTAGCAATTATATCTATGAGTTCTTTTTGCGTCATAATAGTTTATTAAAAATTAATCGACAACAGAAATTCCGTATAAATCAAAATCGAGAGCATCAACAATTTTTATATTTGAGAATTCTCCAATTTTAATGTTTTTGTTTGAAATAGGAATTAAAACTTCTGGATCCACTTCTGGCGAATCAAATTCCGTTCGTCCTATATAATATTCTCCTTCTACCCTATCAATTATTACTTTAAATACTTTCCCAATTTTAGATTGATTCAATTCAAAGGAAATCTGTTGCTGTAATTCCATAATTTTATCTAAACGTTGCAATTTTTCTTTTTCAGAAATTTCATCTTCATAATTTTGATAAGCAAAAGTTCCTTCTTCGTGCGAATAAGTAAAAGCTCCCAAACGTTCAAATTTTTCTTTTCTTATAAATTCCTTTAACTCTTGAATATCTTCTTCCGTTTCACCTGGATGTCCTACCATTAAGGTTGTTCGCAAATGAATACCTGGCACTTCCTCTCTAATTCGGTCAATTAATTCATAAGTTTGCTTTTTTGTAATGTTTCTTCTCATCAACTTCAACATTTTATCGCTAATGTGCTGCAAAGAAATATCTAAATATTTACATACATTATCTCTTTCTCTCATTACTTTCAGCACATCAAATGGGAAACGTACAGGATAAGCATAATGTAAACGAATCCATTCCACTCCTTGAATATCTGAAAGTCGCTCAATTAATTCTGATAATTTAGAGGTTTTGTAGAGATCTTCCCCATAATCAGACAAATCTTGAGCAATTAATTGCAATTCCTTTACTCCTTTTGAAACCAATATTTTAACTTCCTTTTCTATATCTTCCATCGGACGTGATTGATATTTGCCTGTCATCAAAGGAATGGCACAATAAGAACACGTTCGGTTGCAACCTTCGGCAATCTTAACATAAGCATAATGAGCAGGTGTGGTTAAAGTTCTTTCCAGACGCAAATGGGGTTGATAATTTTCGCCAAGTTCTTTTAAAATTTCCACATAATCAAACTTTCCATAAAATTTATCCACTTCTGGAATTTCTGCCTGCAATTCTTTCAAATAACGTTGCGATAGACATCCCATCACAAATAATTTGTCAATTTTGTTTTCTTTTCGCTGTTTTGCAAACTGCAATATAGTATAAATACTTTCTTCTTTTGCGTCGGCGATAAATCCACAAGTATTTACAATCACAATATTGCCGTCGGGAACTTTCGCATCGTGACGAACTTGATAACCCAAAGCTTCAAATTGACGCATCAAAAACTCAGAATCTACCAAATTTTTAGAACAACCCAATGTAATAATATCAATCGTGTCTTTTTTTTTCATGATAGTCAGTTACTGGGAATCAAAAATCTTTATTTAATTTGTTGGTAGACAAAGATTTATTCGAATAATGATTCCACAAATGCCATTTTATCAAATACTTGCAAATCTTCTAAACCTTCTCCCAATCCAATATATTTTACAGGAATTTTAAATTGATCGGAAATGCCTAGCACAACTCCACCTTTGGCCGTGCCATCCAGTTTGGTTATTGCCAAAGCAGTGACATCTGTTGCTTTTGTAAATTGCTTTGCCTGTTCAAAAGCATTTTGTCCTGTTGAACCATCCAGCACCAATAACACTTCGTGAGGTGCTCCTGGCATAACTTTTTGCATAACGTTTCGGATTTTCGTTAATTCATTCATTAAATTAATTTTGTTATGCAATCTTCCAGCCGTATCGATAATTACTACATCTGCATCATTAGCCATGGCAGAAGCAATGGTATCATAAGTAACCGACGCAGGATCTGCTCCCATTTTTTGCTTCACTACGTGAGCACCCACTCGGTCACCCCAAATAGAAAGTTGTTCGATAGCCGCCGCTCTAAAAGTATCAGCAGCTCCAAGAAAAACTTTTTTACCCTCTTTTATGTATTGATAAGCCAATTTAGCAATCGTTGTCGTTTTACCTACTCCATTCACACCTACCACCATTATCACATAAGGTTTAGCGGGCAAATTAGCAGAAAAGTCAGCCACAGATTCAATATTATTTTCTGCAAGTAAAGCAGCTATTTCTTCTTTTAAAATAGTGTTTAACTCATTGGTATTTATATATTTATCTCTTGCTACTCTTTTTTCGATCCTATCAATAATACGCAAAGTCGTTTCTACGCCCACATCAGAAGTGATCAGTACTTCCTCTAATTCATCCAGCACTTCATCATCTACTTTTGATTTGCCTGCAATAGCTCTCGAAATTTTTGAAAAAACACTTTCTCTTGTTTTTTCTAAACCCTTTTCGAGCGTTTCTTTCTTATCTTTATTGAAAAAATTTAAAATACCCATATTTTTTATATTCAACGAATTATTATACAAAATTATAAAATTTTTTTGAATTACTGAGACATTTTAAAAAGAGAATGAGTAAATATAACATATAAACATAAATTATTTTTCGTGAAAAAATTTCCTATGTAAAATTACAGGAGAAAAATCGATTCCAAATAGGCTAATGATTGCTGGTCTTAACACAATAACATAATAAACGATTTACAAGATTTATAATAACTTATTTCCTTCTTCTCCAATTTTAAAAATACCATTTTTAGTGTTTGTTTTAAAAAATAAAAAACAATTACATATAACTTTGATATTCAGCAATATGTATAGTTAAATATAAGCTCAAAAAAGTTTGGCATATGTTTTGAATTTATTATTATACCATACATAAGCGCCTTAAAACAAAAAACTTGATTTATTGATCTTTAAAAAATTTAGGTATGAAAACAAAAATATTGAGTTTAGCAGTTTTACTTTTAGCTGCTGCTCAGGTACCAGCACAAAGAGCTTTTACTATAGAGGCTCAAAATTATGATATAAGCGATAATCTCGATTTGAGAGCAGTTGCATCCATTTTTGCAGAATCAAAAAATTTAAAAGATTTTGAAATGAGGTTGAATGATGAACGTTATCAAATTTCAAACCTCGATTTGAATAATGATGGCTGGATTGATTATTTACGTGTGGTAGAAACTTCGGAAAAAGATTTGCATCTTGTTGTAATTCAGGCAATATTGGATAGAAACATATATCAGGATGTAGCAACCATAGTAGTTGAGAAGCGTAATAATCCTCAAATTTATGTTCAAATTATTGGAAATCCATATTTATATGGGGTGAATTATATTATTGAACCTGTTTTTGTGCGAAAGCCAGTAATTTTTACATTCTTCTGGAGTACCCATTATCGTCCTTGGCGGTCACCTTACTATTGGGGATATTATCCAAAAATTTATCATCCTCGTCCACCTGTAAAAGTAAATATTTACTTAGGACATATTCACAGATATATACCACGTGATTATAAATTTCATTATCACACAACAGTTAATATTTATCACCACGATGTTTATGTAAAACTTCATCAAACTGTTCGGCGAAATGATTACGAGCGGAAACATCCAGAAAAAAGTTTTAATAATCGCAACAAAGGTATAACCAACAAAGCTGAATTTAATTCTGCTCGTCGAACATCATCAGAAGCAAATCGTCGAAAGGTAAATCAGACTAATGAAAATTACAGAAAAACCTCTTCTCGTAATTTACAGTCATCAAGCAGCAGTGGAAATGTTGAAAGAAGAAATCAAAATTCTTCTGGGGGAAAAGAAATAAATAATCCTCCTCAAAAAGAAAGAAAGGTTTCTGGTACAAACAGACGTTCTGCTGAATCTTCAGCCTCACCTTCACAAAAGTCTTCAACTCGATCTTCACGTAGAAATGCAGCAGAAAATTCTAATAATCAAAAACATTCTGAAAGAAGATAAAAAACTTTTCAATAAATTTTTAGAATCGATCTTTACTTTTCTGTAATAATTCATTGGATTGTTGAAGAAGTCGAATTATTTAAAGTGGTATCAGATTTTTCCATGATCACCATTTGATGACGAATAGATTCTTCATGTATAGCTATTAGTACAGTTTTCATAAATTCTCCATCCATCCCCATTTGAATAGCCTGTTTCACTCTGTCCTTTAACATTTCATCATAACGTTCAGGCTGGAAAATAGGCATATTGTGTTCTTTTTTATACACCCCAATTTCTTCTGAAACTCTCATCCTTTTAGCCAATAATTGAAGTAAATCGTTATCCAGTTCATCTATTTGACGCCGAAGAGCAGTTAAATTTTCAGTGGTTTGGGTGGTTTCACGAATGACCAGTGAATTTAAAATAAAGTCTAAAATTTTTGGCGTAACTTGTTGAGCTGCATCACTCCAGGCTTTATCAGGATTACAATGTGATTCAATCATTAGCCCATCGAAATTCAAATCCATTGCTTGCTGACTCAAAGGACCAATTAATTCACGTTTCCCTCCCATATGGCTGGGGTCACAAAATAAGAGTAAATTAGGAATTTGTCTATGTAATTCCATTGGAATGTGCCACTGAGGCAAGTTTCGATAAATTTTTTTATCATAAGAACTAAATCCACGATGAACAGCAGCGATTTTCCGAATTCCTGCATTGTAAATCCGTTCAATGGCTCCAATCCACAAATCTAAATCCGGGTTAATTGGATTTTTAATTAGTATAGGAATATCAATTCCTTCTAAAGCATCAGCAATCTCTTGAACAGCAAACGGATTTGCCGAAGTACGTGCACCAATCCATAAAATATCTACATCGTTAGCCAAAGCTTCATGAACATGTTTAGCATTTGCTACTTCTACAGTGGTGTACATACCGAACTCTGTTTTCACACGCTTAAGCCATGGTAATCCTTTCACTCCTACCCCTTCAAAACCACCAGGTTTGGTGCGGGGTTTCCAAACTCCAGCTCGGAATATCTTTATTCCAAAAGAAGCCAGTTCACGTGCTGTTTCTATTACCTGCTCTTCAGTTTCAGCACTACAAGGACCTGCAATAACAATTGGTCGTTTGGCTTCTATACCTGGTAATAAAATTGATTCAAATTCCATAATAAATATTATTTTAACAATTTATTTAGTTATTACAAACAGATTATAATTTTTTTTATTTAACTCAATCTTTCTAAAACTTCTTCTAAAACAGGCTCTGCACAACACAAAGATATCCGAATATATCGTTTCCCTTTATCACCGAAAATAAAACCAGGAGTAATAAATACATTTTTTTTATATAATATTTCGTCAGCTAATTCGCCAGCATCAGCATAGCGAGCAGGAATTTTTCCCCACACAAATAATCCAACCTGCTTGGGATCATACGTGCAACTTAATTGATCCATGATTTTAAAAGCAAGTTGTTGACGACAGGCATAAATTTTATTCATTTCGTTGTGCCATTCTTCTGAATTCTTTAAAGCAGTAGCTGCTGCTATCATCATGGGACGAAACATTCCTGAATCTACATTCGATTTTACTTTCAGCACCCATTGCACAAATTGAGCATTAGAAGCCAGCATAGCAATACGCCATCCTGCCATATTATGTGATTTGCTCATCGAATTCATTTCAATACAAATATCTTTTGCCCCTGGAATAGAAAGAATGCTCAGTTTTTTATCATTTAAAATAAAGCTATAAGGATTATCATTACAAATTACAATGTTATGCTTTTTGCCAAAATCAACCAATTTTTCAAACAATTCCACACTGGCATTGGCACCTGTCGGCATGTTTGGATAATTGACCCACATTAACTTTACATTGGCTAAATCCATTTTCTCAAGTGCCTCAAAATCAGGTTGCCAATTATTATTTTCATCTAAATCATAAGGAATTACATTTGCTTCGCATAACTTGCTCACAGAAGTATAAGTAGGATAACCAGGATTGGGCACCAGAACGCTATCGCCGGGATTTACAAAAGCCAATGTAATATGTAAAATTCCTTCTTTCGAACCAATTAAAGGTTGAATTTCATTATCAGGATTCAAATCAACATGAAACCATTTTTTATACCATTCTGCAAAACCACTTCGCAATTCAGGAATCCCATTATAACTCTGATAACCATGAACATTTGGCTTATGAGCTTCTTGACAAAGAGCTTCAATAGTCTGTGGAGAAGGCATCAAATCAGGGCTTCCAATGCCTAAATTAATTACCTTTTCCCCTGCAACATTCATTTGATCTATTTCTCTTAATTTGGCCGAAAAATAATATTCTGAAACATTATTTAGACGTTGTGCTGGTTGTATATTCATTTGTACTATTTTAAAAAAATTACTGATTATAAATGATCTAAATTGGTTTATAAATTTTAAAGATCTACGTGGTACTCTCCCAAAATCTGAAATTCATCAATCAAAGGAAGAATAGCATCTATTGCCTGTTTGTATCGAGAATAATCATTAAAAATGAGATCAATATAAAATTGATATTCCCATTCTCTACCTAAAATGGGCAACGATTGAATTTTCGTGAGATTCATGTTATAAAAAGACAAAATGGAAAGTACCTGTGAAAGACTTCCTTCTAAATGAGGCAATGCAAATACCAGAGAAGCTTTATTAATTTTATTATTTTTGGTCATTTCCAAAGCAAGGGTTGGTCCAGCAACAATTAAGAAACGAGTGAAATTTCGTTTGTTGGTTTCAATATTCCTTTCTACAATTTCAAGCCCATATTTTTGAGCTGCAAAAAGGCTGCAAATAGCTGCTCGTTTATAAATTTGATAATCAACAATTTCTTTTGCCGATAAGGCAGTATCTTCACTTTCTACAGCTTTCAAATGTTTATGGGATTCCAAAAATCCTTCACATTGCATCAAAGCAATCGGATGGGAATGCACTTCTTCTAAATCTTCCAATTGCTGCCCCGCTAATGCTACTAAATGATGTTCAATATGTAATTTTTGTTCTCCCACGATAAGGCATTCACTTTCGCGTAATAAATTATGATTTTGCAATAAACTTCCTGCTATAGTATTTTCAATGGCTATAATTCCAAAAAGTGTTTTATCATTTTCTACAGCTTTAAAAACATCCTTAAAAGTATCACAAGGTACAATTTCTATTTCTTCGTTTTTAAAATACTCTCTTGCAGCAATTTCATGAAATGCTCCACTAATGCCCTGAATAGCTATTCTTTTCATATTCAAATGATTAAAATTATAAACAAAAAAAAATCCCGCTCAGTATGGTGAGCAGGACTCTATATGATTAAACTAAAAAACTTTCATTCGTAATTTTACATAATATTTATCCTGCTCTTACCTTTTAAAGTAAAAGTAAAAATAAAAATATGTAAAATAACGATGATTCATTATCTGTTGTTTGTTATCGTATTTGATTCGGCAAAAGTAAAAAAAATTAAAGCAAAAACAAATAAATCGATAAAAAATTTCAAAAAATTTTATTCCTTCTTTATTAACTCTCTTGTCAAAACAACTGCTTTATGGATTCCCTGTGGATTTTTACCTCCTGCAACAGCAAAAAAAGGTTGTCCTCCACCACTCCCTTGAATTTCTTTTGCTGCCTTACGAACAATATCGATGGCATTGAACCCTTTTTCTACTAAATTTTCGGTAATTAATACAGTTAAAGAAGGTTTCCCCTCATACACATTTCCTGCTATAAAAAATAAATTAGAATTCTGAAGATTCTTAATTTGAAAAGCCAATGTTTTTGCTTGATCTGGTGTTAAATTTCCTTCGTAACAAACTACTGTGATACCGTTAATAATTTCAGCTTCCTTTAATAATTTATCACGAAGTTGCAAAAGTTTTTCTTCATTGTATTCATTAACTTGTTTTTTCAATTCTCTATTTTCTTCTAACAATTTACGAATAGCAGTGATCAAATCAGGAGCATTATTTAATAATTCTTTTGCTTCATTCAAAAGATCTTGTTGAGTGTCAATAAGCTTTTCTACAGCCTCACCTGTAATTGCCTCGATACGACGAATTCCTGCAGCTATGGAAGTTTCGGAGATTATTCTAACCATACCAATTTCCCCAGTAGCTTTTACATGAGTTCCTCCACAAAGTTCCAGCGAAGTGCCAAATTGAACAAGACGCACTGTTTCGTCATATTTTTCTCCAAAAAGTGCCATTGCACCCATTTCACGAGCTTTCTGAATAGGAATCTCACGTTGTTCATTCAAAGGAATATTTTCTCTAATTTTACGATTAGCAATTGCCTCTACTGCTCTTATCTCTTCTTTTGTCAATTTCTGATAATGAGAAAAATCAAAACGCAATCCTTCAGGTCCTACATAAGAGCCTTTTTGCTCCACATGTGTTCCTAAAACCTGCCGCAAAGCTTCATGCAGCAAGTGAGTAGCTGAGTGATTTCGTGAAGTTGCCAACCGTTTTTCTATATCGACAGAAGCAATAAACCTATCCGTCAAATTTTTAGGAAGTCGTTTTACAATATGAACGGAAAGATTATTTTCTTTCTTTGTATCAAGAATTTCAATTTTGTCCTCACCACAAATCAACCAACCTGAATCGCCAACTTGCCCTCCCATTTCAGCATAGAAAGGAGTTTTGGAAAGAATTAATTGATAAAACTCATTATTTTTTTGCTTTACTTTTCGATAGCGTAAAATTTCTGTATCACAAGAAGTTACATCATATCCCACAAATTGACTTTCCCCTTCATGAAGAATAATCCAATCTCCTGTTTCTACATTAGCGGCATTTCGAGCTCGTTCTTTTTGTTTTTCCATTTCAGCATTAAATTCATTCATATTAACGCTAAGATTATTTTCACGTAAAATTAATTCTGTTAAATCAATGGGAAATCCAAAAGTATCATATAGCATAAAAGCGTCCTTGCCGGAGATTTCTTTCTTTTTTTCATTTATAGCTTTTTCTATCATTTTTTCCAGCAACTGAATTCCTGTCTCAAGCGTCCGTAAAAAGGATTCCTCTTCTTCTTTGATAACTTTTTCAATCAAAGATTTCTGATCTATTAATTCTGGATAAGCTGAGCCCATTGTTTGGCAAAGAACATCCACCAGCTTGAATAAAAAAGGAGAACGTTGATGCAAAAAGGTATAGCCATATCGTAAAGCGCGACGTAAAATCCGCCGAATTACATAACCTGCTTTGATATTAGAAGGAAGTTGTCCATCTGCAATAGAAAAAGCTATGGCCCTGATATGATCAGCAACTACTCGCATTGCTACATCAATCTTTTCATCATGCCCATATTCAGCTTTGCAAATTCGTCCAATTTCTTTAATAATAGGTTGGAACAAATCCGTATCATAATTGGAAGTTTTTCCCTGTACTACCATGCACAAACGCTCAAAACCCATTCCTGTATCAATTACTTTTGCAGGCAATTCCACTAATGAACCATCAGCTTTTCGATTGTATTGCATAAAAACAATATTCCACATTTCAATTACCTGCGGATGATTTTTATTGATTAAAGTCAAGGCATCAGTTTTCAGTCGTTCTTCATCTTTACGAATATCAATATGAATTTCAGAACAAGGTCCACAAGGTCCCACTTCACCCATTTCCCAAAAATTGTCCTTTTTACTTCCATTAATAATTCTTTCGGGAGAAAGAAACTTTGACCAGATGGCAGCAGCTTCTTTATCCCGTTCCAAACCGTCTGCTGGTGAACCTTCAAAAACAGTAACATACAATCGGTCAGGATCAATTTTAAGTACTTTTACCAAATATTCCCACGCCCATTCAATAGCTTCTTTCTTAAAATAATCTCCAAAAGACCAGTTTCCAAGCATTTCAAACATGGTGTGATGATAAGTATCATGCCCTACTTCTTCCAAATCATTGTGCTTACCACTCACACGTAAACATTTTTGTACATTGGCTACACGTGGATATTTTATAGGATCATTACCTAAAATAATATTTTTAAATTGGTTCATTCCCGCATTGGTAAACAT
>Ga0116192_1000836_pt1 | contig 22631 bp, 19 predicted proteins | sample AD_UKC113_MetaG_FD_89876 | JGI IMG/M metagenome (GOLD analysis project Ga0116192, IMG submission 89876) | Active sludge microbial communities of municipal wastewater-treating anaerobic digesters from Hong Kong - AD_UKC113_MetaG | ecosystem: Engineered > Bioreactor > Anaerobic > Digestate... | reverse complement strand
CCCCGGCGTTGGCAAAACCGCCATCGTGGAAGGGCTTGCCCAACGCATCGTCAAAGGAGATGTTCCGGAGAATTTAAAGCACAAGCGGCTGATTATGCTGGACATGGGCGCATTGGTTGCTGGCGCCAAATATCGGGGAGAATTTGAAGAGCGCCTAAAAGCCGTTTTGAAGGAGGTGCAGAGCAAGGAAGGGGAGATCATCCTCTTCATTGACGAAATGCACACGGTTGTAGGTGCAGGTGCTGCCGAAGGGTCAATGGATGCAAGCAATATGCTTAAACCATTGCTTGCCCGCGGTGAGCTGCATATGATTGGAGCAACCACCATTAACGAATACCGGAAATACATTGAAAAAGACGCGGCGCTTGAACGTCGATTCCAGCCTGTGACGGTAAATGAACCAACGGTGGAAGACACGATCAGCATCCTGCGCGGACTTAAGCAGCGCTATGAAGTCCATCATGGTGTGCGCATCACGGATAGTGCTGTCATTGCGGCTGCAACGCTCTCCAATCGCTACATCACCGATCGGCGTCTGCCTGACAAGGCGATTGACCTGATTGATGAAGCTGCCGCCCGTTTGCGCACCGAAATTGATTCCAAACCGCAGGCACTCGATGAAGTTGACCGCGAGATTATGCAACTTGAAATTGAACGCCAGGCTTTGCAAAAGGAAAAAGACAAGGCTTCTGCCGAGCGCCTGGAGAAAATTGAGGTAGACCTTGCTGATCTGCGTGAGAAATCGACCCAGTTGACGATGCGCTGGCAAACCGAAAAAAGTGCCATCGCCGAACTGCAAAAAATTAAAGAGCAGATTGATCAGACCTTGACCGAGATTGAAGATGCCGAAAGGCGAAGTGACCTTGAAAAAGCAGCCCGTTTGCGTTACGGAACTCTGCGCGAGTTACAGGAAAAACGGGAAAGCGCAGAAAAGCGTTTGCAGCAATTGCAGAGAGAAGGCGCGCTCCTAAAAGAGGAAGTTGACGCAGAAGAAATTGCCGGAATCGTTGCCCGTTGGACGCAAATTCCGGTGGAAAAACTGATGGAAGGTGAAACCCAAAAACTCCTTCACATGGAGGAACGTCTGCGTGAACGGGTTGTAGGGCAGGATGATGCCTTACAGGTGGTATCGAATGCGGTTCGCCGGGCAAGAGCCGGGCTGCAAGATCCAAATCGACCCATCGGGTCATTCATATTTCTTGGACCAACGGGTGTTGGCAAGACCGAGCTGGCGCGTTCTCTGGCAGATTTTCTGTTCGATGACGAACATGCCATGGTGCGAATTGACATGAGCGAATACCAGGAAAAACACACCGTCTCCCGTTTGATCGGTGCCCCGCCTGGCTACGTGGGCTATGATGAAGGCGGACAGCTCACCGAAGCGGTTCGCCGCCACCCCTACACGGTGGTGCTGTTTGACGAGATCGAAAAGGCACACCCTGAAGTGTTTAATGTACTGTTGCAGCTGCTGGATGACGGCAGGTTGACCGATGGTCAGGGACGAACGGTGGATTTTCGCAACACGCTGGTCATCATGACCAGTAATCTTGGCAGCAACCTCTGGCTGGACCGCCGCACAGTCACCCGGGAAGAAATTGTCAAAACCCTACAAGAACACTTCAAGCCCGAATTCTTGAACCGGATTGACGAGATCGTCATCTTCCACTCGCTTGGCAGGGAACAACTCAGCCAGATTGTGGATATTCAGCTCAAGCACGTGGAGAAACTGCTTTTGGAGCGCGACTTCAGGCTGGAGGTGACCCCTGCAGCAAAGGAATATCTCGCTGAAGCCGGATACGACCCCGATTATGGCGCACGACCGCTCAAGCGAGCCATCCAGCGTGAATTGCAGGATCCACTTGCGCTCAGGATATTGAATGGCGACTTTCCTGCCGGATCCGTCATCGTCGTTGACCGCGGTACGGATGGATTAACCTTCCATACCAGGGAATAGCATGTTTTCGTAATGGAAGACAACAGGAGGAGGGCTTCCCTCCTCCTGTTGAATTAAGAAATCGAATGAGGTAATCACCTGTTCTGAAGTTCACAACCCTGCCTACCAATGCTATAATGTATTCATATTCTTGAATATGTTATCCGGAGGCTTTTCATGAGCCTGTTAGATTGGGGCATCAAATTCCTGCAGGGTGGTTTTGGCAGCCTGGCTTCTTATCTCGCCGCACATGTATTGCTGTGTTTAGTGCCAGCCTTTTTTATCGCCGGGGGAATGTCTGCACTTATCCCGCGGGAATCCATCATGCGTTTTCTTGGGCGTAAAGCTCCAAAATATGTTTCTTACCCGGCTGCGGCTGCGGCTGGCTCTTTGCTGGCAGTTTGCTCCTGCACCATCGTACCTCTTTTTGCGGGGATCTATAAAAAAGGAGCCGGACTGGGTCCGGCAATTACGTTCCTGTTCTTTGCACCGGCAGCCAATATTTTAGCTCTTTCATATACCGGTGTCGCCATTGGTGCTGATCTTGCCTTCGCCCGCCTGTTCCTTTCGCTGACCTTTGGCATCGGAATCGGTATGATCATGTCTTTAATTTTCCGCAAAGAGGATGAAGCACGCATTTCGAATTTAGACGATGCTTTTTCTCAACACGGAAAAATGCGCAAAGGGCGCACGATATTTTTACTAATCATGGTGGCGTTGCTGCTTTCCGGCACTCTCAAACTTGATTTCCTCTCCAATACGTATGCCTCCTTCACCCTTCCTATACGGGGAATGGACACTTTGCAGGAGACATTATTTCGATTGGTTCCCTTTGATCCGACCAAAGGAGAGGAAGGGATTAGTGCACAGGGGTTGATTCTAATCGGCTTGCTGATGATCATCGCATTGTTCGCCTGGCGCGGGTTCGAAAAAATCCATGATGGGGCAAATTTTTGGACCTGGGGCGCTTTTGGCTTGATCCTCTTTACCCTGCTCGTTGCTTCAACCAAAATGGAACCCCACTCAGGCGGTTTGGACGTTCTGCTTACCGGTCGTTCTTTCGCGGTACCGGTTTTTCTGATCCTTCTTTCCATCATGACCGGCAAGACGCTGAATCAAGAGGAGCGCACCGATTGGATTTGGGAATCCTGGCGGTTCATCAAACAGATTTTTCCATTGCTCATCGTCGGAGTTTTTGCTGTGGGGATTTTACGTCAGCTTATCAAACCAGAATGGATCGAATTTCTGGCGGGTGAAAACACACTTTTGGGCAACCTGGCAGGAGTACTTTTTGGGGTGTTTATGTACTTTCCAACCCTGGTGGAAGTGCCCGTTGCCAAGATGTTCCTCAACCTTGGCATGCACTGCGGTCCGCTGTTGGCTTACCTGATGGCGGATCCAGAATTAAGCCTGCAGAGCATCCTCATCACGGCTACCATCATCGGCAAGACCAAAGCCTGGACATACGTGTTCTGGGTGGCGTTGTTCAGCACCCTTGCCGGCTTGCTTTATGGCGCGTGGGCGGATGGTACCAGTCTCGGACTCATCCTCTTATACGTGGCAGTTCTCCTGGCTATTCTTTCCGCGATTCTATGGTGGGTAAACCATCGCGAGAAAAAGACGACTCTTTGAAAGACAAATCAAGAGACCAGGCAGTATCTGGTCTCTTGATTTCACCTATTGTTGGCAACCGCAACTGACATTTCCGCGCAAAATCTCTTTCCAATCACCAATCACATCATGGGTCCAACAGTCATCCGCGCCCGCCGCTTCACGCATCACTAACGCCAGAATATAACTCAATTCTTCCACCGTCGCGCCGGCGTCCAACGCTCCTTGAAAATGCTTCAATACACAGGGTTTTGAACGCGCCTTAATAGAAAGCGCAAAGCAGATAAACTGGTAGGTCTTTTCGTCAATGGTCCGCTTTTCGCGATATAACTCGTCAATTTCGTCCAGCTTTTGCGTATATTCTGGAAAAAACTCAGCCAACATTCTCATAAAATTTCCTCCTCCGGTAAATCTTTACGGATTGAATGAAATCCATTAAGGTACGAGCAACTTTTTTATTTCCTCCGCACTGAGAACGCGCCCTGAAGATTTAACTTTCTCATCAATCACCAGTGCGGGCGTTTTCATCACGCCGTAATCAATAATCTGATTGATGTCTTTCACCTCTTCAATTTCAACGTTCAAGCCCAATTCTTTCAACGCGGTGGTCGTATTTTCAAACAACTTTTTACAATTGGCACAACCACTGCCAAGAATCTTGATTTTCATTCCAATCTCCTTTCTTTTTTTATATTCTGAATTATGAATATATTATATATCCATGGTTCTGTTTTTTCAATTTACGGCAATCATGGAATCTCTATTTACTTGCGGGCAGGGATTTGCAGGAGAATTCGGGAGGTAGTTCAGGGTGACACTGGGGGCAAGGACAGTTTTCGAGTGGGCGGCGTGAAAGTCTGAGAACCGTCGGGCGATTAATTTTCGCAATCTCCGCAGCAGTATCTATTAGGGAGATCAACCGCTGGTCGGCAAGGTAATAGTAGATAAAGCGACTGTGGCGCCTGGTTTTCACCAATCCCGCCTTGCGTAACGCCATCAAGTGCTGAGAAATCGCAGCCTGGCGCAACCCGAGCGCAGCAATCAGATGACAGACACAGGCAGGCTGTTCACGAATGACAAGCAAAATTTGGATGCGTGCCGGCTGGCTGAGCTGGTCAAAAAGCATCGCCATGCTCTCTTCGGCGGATTGTGGTGGTTCTTCAATTATTACACGATGGCTTGTCGTCATGGAATGATTATAGCCCTTTGAGGAAGTTGAATCCATTGAATTATGCTAGGAATGGGATTAATATATCTGGAAAAACTTTCATCAAAGGTTTGGAATAGGACAAAAAATTTGTATTATCGACACCATCCTGCAACCGGAGGAATAGATCCAAAAAGAGGAATAAATGAAAACAAACAAAGATGCCATCTTTGAAGAAAAAGTCCGTGTTGCTACCTACGAATGTGATTTCAATGGAAAGTGGAAACCTGCCTCTTTCTTCCAGCATATGACCGAAGCGGCTCACCTGCACGCCACCCAACTAGGTGCCGGATACAGGGAGCTGATCCGCAATGATCTCACCTGGGTACACGCGCGCATGAAAGTCAAGTTTCTGCGTTTTCCGCTCATCGATGAGATGATCACCATCCAAACATGGCCAAAGACAATTCAACAGAAACTTTTCTTCGTCCGTGATTTTGAACTTCTCGACCAAAACCGTGAACAGATTGCAGTAGCAACTTCAGCATGGCTGATAATCAATACGAAAACGCGGCGGTTGGTTCCCGTCCAGCGCCTTGACCTGAATCTTCCCTCTCTTGAAGGGAGGCATGGTTTGAATGAAACGCTGGAAAAAATAAATCTGCCTCCTGGAACGGAAGCGTGTTTAAGAAGAAGGGCTGGCTATTCCAGTGTGGATGTGGTGGGGCATGTCAACAACAGCCGTTACCCCGAATGGATCTGCGATGCCTTTCCAACACAGTATTACCAGGACCATCAATTCGACTGGATTCAGATCAACTACAATCACGAGACCCTTCCAGAAGAAGAAGTTAGCCTTTTTAAAGAACCCCTTAACCAGAATGGACTCTGGGGAATTCATGGGTATAACAACAATCACAGCACCTCTTCGTTTGAATCTCTCGTACAATGGAAGATTTAAGCAGGAAAGAGGAATTACTTCAGAGCGCTGTGCAGTAACCTGTCAGATTTGTTTACGCGGTGGATATGAATGACCACCGAAAAAAGGTGTGTGGTGGTAAAAAAGCGGTTACAGATATATCTGTAACCGCTTCTGATTAACGCCGCCAGGTGTTTTCCCCGCTTACATCCCTGAATTGGCAGATATAAGCCTAATTGCCTTGAAGAACTACATCAACCTGCGTTTCCTTTCCATCCCGCAACACAGTCAGATGTATTTTTTGACCCACTTCCGTTTGATTGAAGATATAAGAAACAAGATCTTCATACGATCGAACCGGTTGATCATCAACCGCAATGATCACATCGCCGTAAGTGATGGATAGTCTTCCTGGTGCCACCATTTGCTGGTAACTGCCATTCAAACCAGCCTGGTCAGCAGCTCCGCCAGGATTGATTGTGGTGATGAGAATCCCTTTCGTCTCCGGATCCAACCCCATTTCTTCTGCCAGGGCATACGTGAGTGTTGTTCCCGACAAGCCAAGGCTGGGATGGGCATATTCTCCATCTTCAATCAGGATCGGAATCACCCGTTCAACGATGTGGGAAGGAATAACGAAACCGATCCCGGCGTTGGAATCCGTGGAAGATTGAATTGCCGCGGTCACCCCAATTACCTCGCCATTCACATTCACCAGCACGCCGCCGGAATTACCCGGATTGATGGCTGCATCAGTTTGAATTATGTCAGGAATGGTGTAATTGGTTCGGGAGAACATGCTCGATTCATCCACCGTGAGAGAGCGAGAGAGAGCACTCACAATCCCCTGCGTCATCGTGCCCGCAAGACCGTAAGGGTTGCCAATGGCAATGACAAGGTCGCCCACCTTGACCTGGTGAGAGTCCCCTAACTCTACAGGAGTTAATGAGAGTCCTTTCGGGTTCACCTTTACCACTGCCAGATCACTTTGTGGGTCAGTGCCAACCACACTGGCAGTGCTGGTTGTGCCATCTGAAAAGACGATGGTGATCTCCGAAGCGTTTTCCACCACGTGATTGTTGGTGACAATATACCCCTCTTCATTCCATACAAACCCCGAACCTTCACCACTAATGGTTGTCCACCCATAATTTTCCAGCACTTGAATGTTGACAACGGAGGGATTCACGCTTTCATAAATCTTTTGAAAAGTGTTTTGCACCACCGTCATCACGTCGGCGTTCATGGTTTGTGCCGTGGTAGTTCCGGTGGAGGGGGTTGCTTGATCGGTTGCTGGTGGGATAGTGGCGGTTATATCCGTTGTGCCCCCCAGAAACGGAGAAAGTGCCTGAGTGAATGAACAGCCAGCCAGAATGACCAGCGCTGCCGCAATTAGAATCACCAAAGTTTTCTTTTTCATTCCAACTTCCTACCTCCTTTGTTTCCGCCAGGATTTCTTTTAACTTTTTTCAACTCATCCTTGATCGCATGTAAGATACATCCAGTGTTGAGATGATTGGTTTAATTCCTGTATATTCTTTTTTCAAACCAGGAACAGGGATTCATAACAGAAGGAACCTATAAAAGGATAATCTTCATTTACATTTCCCTTTTTAGTTACTATAATAGAGGATAGGAACGCCCCAGGGAAGCGATCCAAAGATTAAATTTCCCTAACTTTTGAGAAGGAGAAAAAGATGAAGCAAAAAAGATTTACTATCGTTCTTGCGCTCGTGCTGATCAGCTCCATGCTGTTGGCATCCTGTGCAAAACCCACTGAAGCGCCCGCTCCGACGGAAGCTCCGGTTGCAACAGAAGCCCCTGCTACGGAAGCTCCAGCGACTGAAGCCCCCGCCACGGAAGCTCCAGCGGCAAAATCGCAGTTGGAAGTGTTCTCATGGTGGACGGGTGGTGGTGAGGCTGCTGGTTTGGAAGCCATGATCGCCATCTGGAACGAGAAGTATCCTGACATCGAGTTCGTCAACGCAGCAGTGGCTGGCGGCGCCGGTTCCAACGCCAAGGCTGTCCTCGCCACCCGACTCTCCGCTGGCGATCCCCCTGATTCCTGGCAGGGTCATGCCGGTCAGGAACTGATCGGTGCTTACGTTTCTGCCGGTCAACTCGAGCCCCTGGATGATCTCTATGCTGAAAACGGTTGGTATGACGTCTTCCCCGAGACCTTGATCCCCTTGATCTCGCAGGATGGTCATCCTTATTCCGTGCCGGTGAACATTCACCGCGCCAATGTCCTTTGGTACAACCCCAAAGTGCTAACCCAGTACAATGTGGCTGTTCCAACTGATTTCGCCAGCTTCGTTGCTGCGTTGGATGCCCTCAAAGTCGCTGGTATGGAAGCCCCGCTTGCCCTTGGCGAGACCTGGACTCAGACCCACCTCTTTGAAACCGTCCTCCTTTCCACTGTTGGTGCGGATGCTTACAACAAGCTGTGGTCTGGTGAAGGCGATTGGGCTGCCCCCGAAGTGACCCAGGCGATTGAAAACGTCAAGACACTCATGAAATACGTCAATACCGACTACGCCACCTTGAGCTGGCAGGATGCAAGCAAACTGGTTGCTGATGGCGATGCCGCATTCAACGTGATGGGTGACTGGGCGGACGGTTATTTCAGCGGATCCGTTGATGGTGGAAACCTTGGCTTGACCCCAGAAGTGGATTATGGCTGGATGCCCGTTCCGGGTACCCAGGGTGTGTATCAGTTCCTTTCCGATTCCTTCGTGCTGCCTGTTGGCGCCAAGAATCGCGATGCCGCGATCAAATGGCTGACCCTGTGCGGTTCCAAGGAAGGGCAGGACGCGTTCAACCCTGTCAAGGGTTCCATCGCCGCCCGCAAAGATTCTGATAAAACCCTCTACGGTGTCTACCTGCAGTCCGCCATGGATGACTGGTCGAAGGATGTCGTCGTTGGTTCCCTCACCCATGGTGTGGTAGCCAACCCCACCTGGCAGACCCAGATCACTACGGATTGGGGTGCCTTCGTTATCGGTTTTGATACCGCCGCCTTCCAGAGCGCCCTGGTTGCCTCCTGCGCAGCCTACGGTCCCTGCGGCAAGTAATTTCTTTTTTCAACCTGTTTTTTGATCATCGGGGAGCGCAAGCTCCCCGATGACTATTGCAGGAACGGCAATTATCTGCAATAATTATTGAAATCTCAGAATTGAGGATCACCCATGCAGGATAAAAAAGAGAAGCGAATAGCCTTTTTGATGATTTTGCCTTCCATCATTGCGGTGGGCGTCTTTGTCTATGGCTTCATCGCCTGGACGGTGCGGGTCTCTTTCAGCGCCTGGCGGGGAATGACGCCGGATTATACTTTTGTGGGTTTGAAAAACTACATCAATCTGTTCGTGAATAATCTTCGCTTTCAGATCGACATTAAGAATACTTTGATCTTTACTGCCATTTTTGTTTTTGGTTGTTTGATCATCGGGTTGTTCTCAGCGCTGCTGCTGGATCAGGGATTAAAGGGGGAAGGGTTTTTCCGCAGCCTCTTTATTTTCCCAATGGCAATTTCCTATATCGTGACCGGTGTTGTCTGGCGCTGGTTGATGAATCCTGCCCAGGGCTCACGCATGAGCGGGCTGAACCTTTTATTCGATAAATTGGGGTTGGACTTTCTGATCAGTAATTGGACTTCCACCCCGGTCTGGGGAATTGCCTTCCTGGCGATCCCGGCTATCTGGCAGCTTTCCGGTTATACCATGGCGATGTATCTGGCTGGTTTACGCGCCATACCCGATGAGCTGCGCGAAGCAGCCCGGGTAGATGGCGCCTCCGAATTCAATATCTTCCGTTACATCATCCTGCCTCTTATCCGTCCGGTTACTCTTTCCGCCATGGTCATCTTGGGTCACATGTCGCTCAAGACCTTCGACCTGGTCATTGCCACTGTGGGCAAACAACTTGTGCTGGATATGCCCTCCGTGCACATGTGGCAAATCACCTTTGACGGTTTGCAATATGGCAGCGGTGCGGCGATCAGTATTCTGCTGTTAATCTTCACGGCGGTGCTCATTGTTCCATACCTCTTCTTCTCACTCCGTAAGGAGGTGAAGCAATGACCCGCAGCCGCACTCGCTACTGGAGTTACATTCCGCTGGTCTTATTGACCATCTTTTATCTGATTCCTATCTACATTATGCTGGTAACTGGCTTTAAAGCCGGTGATGAAATCAGTCTGAAGACCATGTGGGAATTACCCAAAACACTCAGCCTCGATAACTATCTGAAAGCTTATCAGGTTCTGGCACCTAATTTGTTGAACAGCTTGAAGATGGTGATCCCGGCTGCCATTTTGTCCTCCATTTTGGGATCTTTGAATGGCTATGTGCTTTCAAAATGGAAATTCAAAGGGGCAGACGCCATTTTCACCCTCATCCTCTTTGGAATGTTCATCCCCTACCAATCCATCCTCATTCCATTGGTGCAATTTATGGATTCGATTGGTTTATACGGGGGCATCCCGGGTTTGATCCTGGTGCACATCATTTATGGTATTCCCATTACCACTTTGACCTTCCGGAATTATTACGCCAGCATTCCCAATGAGCTGCTTGAAGCTGCCAAGATTGATGGCGCCGATTTGCTGGGCATTTACAGAAAGATTATGCTGCCCATTTCAATCCCCAGCTTTGTGGTGGTTTTGATCTGGCAGTTCACCCAAGCCTGGAATGATTTCCTCTTCTCGGTAGTGCTCACCCAACCAAAAAACTGGACGGTCACGGTAGCGCTGAATAACATCTCCGGCGGGCAGATCATCCCCTGGAACCTGCAAATGGCTGCCTCACTGCTTGCCGCCCTGCCAACATTACTGGTTTACATCTTCCTCGGACGTTACTTCCTGCGTGGCATGATGGCAGGATCGTTAAAAGGGTAACAAAATCCCATTCACAAAAAACAAAAGGGCTTCAGAGTGAACTGAAGCCCTTTTTGTTTTGATTTTCTTCTTTTTCAACCGTCGCTCAGGTCGTCCAGCCTTCTATTCCAATCCGAGTAGACATGCCGTGAAAGGTGCTGATGAACGCGATTTTCCGCATTGTGCTGCTCTGTAATGAGCACTTCCTCATAAACCAAACTTCAGAAAGCGGATCCGCCAGGCTTGTCAATCCAGTAATCACCGCCAACCCTTCCTGCTACCGGGCTTCACACAACAGTTCAAGGGTTTGATCCGAAACAAATACGCCCTCGGCAAAGCCAAAAATCCAGAATGCAACCTTCACTGTGCCACCATGGGCATCAAGCATCATGCCCCGCCATTGAGCGGCACCCAAAAGCGCACAACGCGTCTTCCGGACGGCTGCGATGGATCAATCGTCGTTAAAATGGGCGAGGCTTGATTTGTGCCGACTTCCGCTTCACACTCAGCTAAACATACCTCCGATATTCATCCATCAACGTTTGGCTTCAATATCTTCGCGTGCGCGCGCGATAAAAGCTGCCACGGGCAATGGTCCTGGGTTTTCACCATTCCGCAGGCGCAATGCAACCTGTCCCGCCTCTTGCTCTTTATCTCCGATCACCAGCATGTAGGGGATCTTCTGGTTTTGCGCATCGCGAATTTTAGCATTCATACGTTCCGATCGGTCATCCACAGTCACCCGCAATCCAGCCAGCTTTAGTTCCTGGGCTACCTGGCGGGCATAGTCGAGGTGACGGTCAGCAATCGGGATCATCACCGCTTGAACCGGTGAGAGCCATACCGGGAACGCTCCCGCGTAATGCTCAATCAGCACACCAAAAAATCGTTCCAGGCTGCCCAGCAGGGCGCGGTGGATCATATAAGGTCGATGGGGTTGCCCATCCTCGCCAATATAGGTGAGGTCGAAACGTTCGGGTTCATTGAAGTCAAACTGGATGGTTGAGAGCTGCCACTCCCGCCCGATGGCATCCTTAACCTTGAGGTCAATTTTCGGACCGTAAAATGCGCCACCACCACGATCCACATCAAAGTCCAGACCAGAACGGACGAGTGAAGCCTCAAGGGCAGCTTCCGCATCCTTCCACATGGATTCGTCACCAACCGCCTTTTCCGGTCGGGTGCTGAGGTAGGCGTGAATTTCATTAAAACCGAAGCTGCGCAGGATATGCAGGCTGAATCCTAGCACAAAATCAATCTCCGCGGGCATCTGGTCCGGCCGGCAGAAATGATGGGCATCATCCTGAGTAAAGCCGCGAACCCGCATTAAACCATGCAGCACGCCGCTGCGCTCATAACGGTAGACGGTACCTTCTTCTGCATAACGCAGAGGCAAATCACGGTAGGATCGCAATGAGCTGCGATAAATATGCAGATGGAAGGGGCAGTTCATTGGTTTCAGATAGTATTGCTGCCCTTCAATGTCCACCGGGGAGTACATGTTGTCTTTATAGAAGCCCAGGTGTCCGCTCGTTTCCCAAAGTTGAGCCTTGCCGATATGAGGAGTGTAGACGAAATCATAACCATTCATTTCGTGTTCGTGAGACCAGAAGTTCTCAATTTCCTTGCGAATACGCGCACCTTTGGGGTGCCACAGAACCAGACCAGCGCCCACCTCATCATTCACGCTGAAAAGGTCCAGCTCCTGTCCAATCTTGCGATGATCACGCTTTTTGGCTTCCTCCATGCGCCAGAGATAATCCTTCAATTCTTCTGGTTTGCCCCAGGCGGTGCCATAAATTCGTTGCAGCATGGGTCGTTTCTCATCTCCGCGCCAATATGCCCCGGCAACATTGAGCAGTTTGATTGCTGCCGGATTGATCTGGCGGGAATTTTCCACATGAGGTCCGCGACACAGGTCGGTGAAGGCACCCTGCGTATAGATTGAAATTTCCGGCTTCTCATTGACCGGATTGCCATCGTCATCAAGCTGCCCGGATTCCAGCCCTTCGATCAATTCGAGTTTAAAGGGCTGATCATGAAAAATCGCTTTTGCTTCTTCGGCGCTGACGACCCTTCGTTCAAAGGACACACCCGATTGAATGATGGCGCGCATACGCTTTTCGATGCTCTCCAGATCTTCCGGGGTTAACGGTCGGGGAAGCTGAAAATCATAATAAAATCCATCCTCAATGGCAGGACCGATCGCCACCTTGCCATCAGGGAATTTTTCCAACACTGCCTGTGCCATAATGTGGGCAGCCGAATGCCGGATGCGGTACAACTGAGAATCCTCGTATTTTTCCTTATTTGTTGCCATTTTTTCCTCCACAGTGATAATTCACAAATAAAAACTCTCGACCCCAACTGGGGCGAGAGTCGGTCATTTCGCGGTTCCACCCAGATTAATCCACAAAAAATGGATTTTCTCTTTAGACCTGTAACGGGATCAACCGTTCACCTTATCAGAAACACTGTTCAGGCTTATGCTCGCGGGTGGTTTTCTCTGCGGCTTTCCTGAAGGAATTCCCAGACTTTGATTCCTTCTCTCTGATGGAATAAACCGTCGATAATCGTCCCGGTCAACGCTTTTTCTATTTTTATTATTTTACTCCAAATTCATCAAATTGAAGCAAGGAAAGGCATTTGGGTTTCAATCCGCCTGTTGACTGTTGTGCAATGGTTATTAAACAAACAGGAGGTCGATGGGTATGCCGCGACCTCCTGCTAAAATACACCGGCTTAATACGATTAAGGACTAAAACGCCTGGTCAGGTTTCCAGACCTTCCACACATTGCCTGCCAGGTCAGGTCCTGGGGTAAGTGCGGGTTTTCCAACTTTAGCTAGCATCATTGATCCCCCCTTTTGATAGACTGGCGCAACTGAGGGGGCTTCTGACGCAGTAGTAATTGGACCTTTTACGGGTTTTACACAGCCATCTTTATTCTCAGCCTTTTAACCCTCATCCGAATCCATGCCGGTGTATTTCTTCCATCATTTATTAATACTCATTTTACAGAAAACTCAATACCGCCAGGCTTCGCTATGGCAGGAAAAGAGCCTGTTCATTTTCAATCAAGCAGCTCTATCTTTAAAAAAAGTTAAGTTGCCTTCTCGGTAAAGTGATCCAAAAAGTTAACTTAATCCTAATTGTCGTCCTGAATTTAGCCGATGGCGTTCTTTACCTTTTCTTTGGTGTAAGGCAGATCCCGCAGCCACACACCCGTAGCATTATGGATCGCGCTCGCCATGGCAGGAGCAACCCCATCAATGGCAATTTCTGCCACGGATTTGACGCCATAAGGACCACTTGGCTCGTTGGTTTCAACGAATATGACGTCCATAACCGGCATTTCTGATGCCCGGGGAACCTTGTAGCCTTTGAGGCTGGGGTTGAGAGGTTGCCCTTCTCGTGAGTAGAGCATATCCTCAGTGAGGGCAAAGCCCAACCCTTGCGCCATGCCGCCTTCCACCTGCCCGGCAGCTGTTAACGGATTGATCACCCGCCCGCAATCCACAACCATCAGCATCCGTTCCACGTCAATGTGACCGGTCTCAGTGTCCACGACAATCTCAACAAACTGCGCCGCTGTAGGTGGTGGACTGACCGGACTGACATGTGATTCCGTCGCCATGATTTGATGCTGGTTTTGCTGATGCAGGCTGGCAAGACCAATCTTTTCGTAGCTCAGTTCTTTGCCATTGGGCGCAATCACTTTTTTATGACCCAGTTTGAGAGAGGAAGGATCCTGGATGTCCCACATGACCGCAGCCTGTTCCAGTAGTTGTTTCTTGACCGATTCAGCCGTTTTTCGTACCGCCTCACCGGTTAAATAAGTGGTGCTGCTGGCGTACGCACCTTTATCAAAGGGGGTGAAATCGGTATCTGATGAATAGACGATGAGATCATCGAGATCAAGATTTAATACTTCAGCGGCAATCTGCGCAAGAACCGTATCCGACCCCGTGCCGAGATCCGTAGCGCCCATCAAAAGGTTGAAAGAACCGTCATCGTTCATCTTAAGAGTGGTAGAAGCCATATCCAGATTCGCCACACTGCTGCCATGCATCACCACTGCCATACCCACACCCCGGCGGTAGCGCCCGGTCTGGTTGCGATATTTCGCCTTTTTTGCTTTGAAGTCCATGATCTTTGCGCCAATGTCCACGCATTGATCGAAGGCACTGGTTTCCAGTGACTGCTTGACACCCGTTCTGCCCTCGCCCAGCTGCTCTGATAAGTACATACTCTCGCCGACCTTGATCCAATTCTTGCGTTTGAACTCGATCACATCCAGACCAAGCTTCTCGGCGATTTCACTCATCAGTACTTCAATACCAAATTCGCATTGCATGCTGCCATACCCCCTGAAGGCTCCGGCAACTGCGGTGTTGGTGTAAACAACATCACTTACAAAGCTTGCAGCGGGTGAATTATAGAGAGTCAGCCCTTTGAAACCTCCCACCATATTGACCGTCAGACCATGGGTGGCGTAAGCACCGGTATCGCCGATCAAATAAAGTGAAGTAGCTGTGACCCGGTCACCTTTTACACCCACCTTATATCGAATGGTAGTGGCATGCCGGGTGCGTGAACTGGTGAATTCCTGTTCGCGGGTATATTCCATTCGTACCGGGCGCTGAGTTTTCAAAGTGAGATGAGCGCAGAGATCCTCGATCAATACTTCCTGTTTGTTGCCAAATCCGCCACCAATGCGCGGCTTAATTACCCGGATTTTCTTGATTGGCATCCCAATCAGCGGAGCTATGATCCGCCGGGTATGGAAGGGCACCTGCGTGCTCGTGCGAACCACCAGGCGGTCGTCTTCATCGAAGTAAGTGATGCAAACATGAGGTTCCAGATGAACATGTTGCTGCTTTTGTGTATGGTATTCCCCCTCGAAGACATGATCCGCTTCGGAGAAGGCTTTTTCCACATCACTTACTTTGGCTTCGATGTGATACACAATATTATGGTCGCGATCGTAAATTCCTTCCGTATCCGCTTCATCATGAATGACCGGCGCACCATCGCGCATCGTCTCTTCCATATCCACAACCGCCGGTAAAACTTCGTATTCCACATCAATCAGTTCAAGGGCTTTATTTGCAATCTCGAGCGAATCGGCGGCAACTACTGCCACACGGTCGCCAACGAAACGAACTTTATCATCCAGGCTGACCTGATCGTAGGGTAAGGGTTGAGGATAACTTTGTCCGCCGCTGGCATATTTCACCCGTGGAATATCCTGATGGGTTAAAACAGCACGCACACCGGGCAAGGCGCGTGCTTTCGTCGCATCGATTCGTTTGATCCGGGCATGGGCATGCGGGCTGGTAAGCATGGCAGCATACAGCATTCCCGGAAGGCGAAAGTCGTCAGTAAAAACGGGCTTTCCCAATGCCAGTTTCCGCGCGTCCACTTTGACCTCTGATTTGCCAATGATGTGTGTCTTTTCCATATTGGCAGGGGTGTAGACTAAAGGAGGAAGCGGATCTGTTTTCCCATCGGCGCGAAAGAATTCAGCAGGAATATCCACCCTGGCGAGGTCTTCCGGCAAGTCTCGGGCAATATGAGTAAAGGGAGTCGGGGTTTCGCCCCTCAGAACAGCTGCCGCCCGCTGGACGGCATTAACCCCCCGCACGTAGCCTGTACAACGACAAAGAACCGGGTTAAGGGCTTTACGGATCTCGGTATCCGTAGGAGAAGGATTCCGATCCAATAAGGCTTTGGAGGAAAGGATTAATGCAGGAGAACAGTATCCGCACTGAATCGCACCGGTTTCGATGAACGCCTGCTGAATCACACCGGGTTCACCGTTAATGCTCAATCCTTCGAGAGTTGTGATTTGTTTTCCATTCGCGTCCTTTGCTTTGACGGTACAGCTGCGAACGGGTCTTCCATCTATCAGCACGGTACAGGCGCCACATTCGCCAGAACCACAGCCATACTTAACGCTAAAGTAGGAGGCATTCCGCAGCGCATCGAGCAGGGTCTCTTCTTCACCCACCAACAAGGTCTTCGCTTCATTATTAATCAACAGGCTGATTTCTTGATTCACAACTTCCTCCATCTTTTGTGCAACTGGAATAGTCAGAATAAGTTTTTGTCAGGAATTTCTGCTTCTATTTTACGATAGATTAGAGCGCACTGCCAATTGAGGAAACCTCAACCTACAACTTTAGGACTGAATCTGTTTTACCATGGTGACCACCTGAACCCCTTTTACCTGAGGAAAGCCGGCTCCCTGTTGGATGGTTAACTGAGCAGCGGAGGGATCCACCACGCGCGAACCTGATAGGTATGAAATACCGCGATCGAATAGCATGGGATGTAGAGGAGTGGAGGGACCGAGGATCATCACCAGGGCATCCTGACGGCAAAGTGGGAGCAAATTCTCAATGGTATGGTTGATGAAGGCAGTGCCGGTAATTGCCACCACATCCGCCCCGGGAACATATTCCTGGGCAGCTTCCTCCGGCAGATCATCGCCGTAGGGGTTCTGCTCCATCACCCATAGATTCCGCACCACACCCTTCAGGCGCTCAAGGAAGGGAAAATGTCCGATAACCGCCAGATTTTTCCCCCTGGCTTCCCTTTCGATCACCTCGGCAGCGTTGACTGGCTGCAACTGCTTCTCTGGAACTTCAATAATCGAATTCAATGCAGCCATGCCCACGCTGGCTTCAAGCAGATTGTCCGATTCCAACCAGCCGGCAAGTTCCTGGGCATTCTTGTTAAGCAAATCTCCAACATCCCGCATACGCCCCGAGCCATGCGGTCCGCTATTCACCAGAGTGGAACCTAACCCGCTAAAGCGGCTGGTAACCAACGTCCAGTGAACCCCGATTACGACATTTTGAACCGGGATGGGGTCGCGGGGTAAGGTGGAAAGTAAATCGGAGATGATTGTCATATATCCTCGAGAAGATGGATCGTGATAGATTTTTGATGCCGGTAATCCAAATTATAAATTGGATTAGCAAAAACACCAATTTATATACCCACGATTAAGAAACCTGATTATTTTGAATATCCATTCCGTGAATATAGCGTGTTCAGCCTCAGATCATGATCGGACTGCCTGGGTAGAACTTCTTGAGTAACCCGCTCAACTCCTGCTATGCCCATAACCGATAAAAAGAAAATCTATGATCCTATCTGAAAGTGAAACTTACGCCTATCCTTTCGAAATTTCCCCCCGGAAGACCTGGTTTTTCATCCTTAAGTGCGCGTTTACGCCTGATTTGCACCTAAGAATCAAAACGCCGGGAATTCCCGGCGTTTTGATTGTTTGAAAGTGTCATGCCTTTTTCTGAAACCAGGGAATGAATGCGCTCGTACGTTCGACATATTCCTTATATCCAGGTCGAGTTTCAAGGGTTTTCTCAAGCAATTTCACGCCTGAAACCCGTACCAGCAAGGTTGTCATCAGGATTGGACTGAAAATCGTCCACCAGGCTCCGGCAGAAGCTGCCAGGAGGTAAAATCCCCACCATTGCGCCGCATCGCCAAAGTAATTTGGATGGCGGGTGTATTTCCAAACTCCCCGATCCAGGACTTTTCCTTTATTTGCCGGATCTGCCTTGAAGCGTTTAAGTTGCCAATCACCCACAGATTCAAAAAAGAAGCCGATCAGCCAGAGAAAAACCCCGGCATAATCCCCAACTACCAAATGAGACGGCGCATTGGGGCTCACCATTGCAGCCAGAAGAGGAGCGGCAATGATCCACATCAGTCCACCCTGCAGGAGGAATACTTGCAGGTAACTGTACCACCACCAGTTTTTACCGTGTTGTTCCCGCCACTTTTGATAGCGAAAATCCTCCGGTTTTTTCCAGTTTCTAAGGAGTATGTAAATCGAAAGCCGCAATCCCCACAGAGTGACCAATGTAACCAGGATGAGTTTTCGGGGTAGAAATCCTTCAGGCGTCAGAAAAAATGCCACCCAGGAAAAGAGGACAAATCCGGCTCCCCAAAAAATATCTACAATACTGGAGTTCTTTAGCGCCAGGCTGACCAGCCATAATACGGTCATCATCCCGACCACCACGCCACCCAGGATCAAGTAAGGTTGTAAAAAGACCATTTTTACTTCAGCTCCATGTTAGTTGGAAAAATTAGCCGGCACTAACCACGGCAAACCCAACGGCACCAGGACCAATATGAGCGCCGATGACAGGGGTAATATCTTCACACCAAAGTTCCCCCTGTGGTAAAAGACTGGCTGCCATTCGTTTCAATTCCATAATTCGTTCAGGGGCGTGAGTATGAACCATTGCCACTCGTTCAATCTTCCCTACGCTGGCTAACAATTCCACCACTCGATGCATGGCTTTCTCGCTGGTTCGTACTCTTTCATTTCCAGGCTTACCGTCATGCATGGTTAGGATTGGTTTAATTTGAAGCAAGGATCCCAGATTGCTTACCCAGCGGTTCATTCTACCGCTGCGTTTTAGGAACTCAAGCGTGTCTAAAGCTGCAAAAACATAGCTTCGCTTCATCTGTGAAGTGATTTCATTCAAAATCTCTTTCACCTTCACATCCATTGAAGCCAGTTTTGCGGCATTTTCCACCAAAAAGCCTGTTCCCAGGCTTAACTGCCCGCCATCAATTACATGAACCTTCGTTGAATTTGTTTCCTGCGCGGCTGCACGAGCTACATTTGCCATCGCGCTCAGTGATTCTGAGATGTGAATCGAAATCACATCCGATGCTCCTTCCTCTGCCAGCGCATCATAAATTGCTTTGAATTTTAACGGAGAAGGAACAGCTGTTTTTGGGTGGCTGGGATAATCAGGGAGTCGTGTATAAAACTCCTCCCGTGTAATATCAATCCCATCAAGAAATTCCTTTTCACCCACATTGATATAAAGTGGTAACACCTTGATGTCATATTTTTGAATGACACTGGCAGGCAGATCACAGGTACTGTCAGTAACAATCCGAATTGTCATCTTCGCTCCTTATAAAACGAGTATCACACCAAGGACAATTTCAGTTACCAGGCTGATGATATTTGAATTTTCGAAGGAGTGATCAAAAATCATGGAAAAGATTCTGGCAAGCGCAATCGCCAGATAAGCGATTCCTAACATTTTGAAACCCTGTGGTTTAAGAAATAATGGGACTATCCCCATGGCAATAAAAAGTCCACCAAATATTGCCCTAATTTCCGAAATTCCGCGTACTCCAGTAGCGGTAAGACCGGTGAAACCATAAATCGCATCTGGTTTTACCAATGCAAGAAGACCAGTTGCTGCAGTGGCAATTGAAGCGATTACCTTTAAGATAGATAAAATCATAGAAGTTTCTCCTTAACGATTGTTAATTTTATCGAGTAGATCTAATAATTCAGCATTATCCGGTATATCTGACATGGAGTGCCCGTAATGCACAAACCGGGCAATTCCTTCTTTATCCACGATTACCTGAGCTGGCATTCGACCAAGCTTAAATAGATTGACTTCCTGACCGTATTTCTTAAGCACAGTGACCCCAGGATCGGGCAACCCGATAAATGAGAGATCATGTTTTTGCCAGTAAGATCGAAATGCCTCAGCATTTTCTGGACCAACAATGAGGATAGCTGTATCCCTTTGATTAAACAATTCTGCGTCTTGGCGCAACTGCGCCATATGCCTCTGGCAAAATGGTCAAGAAAAGCCTCGATTAAAAACAAGCAGTACATTCATCTTGCCCTTATAATCTGCTAACGAGATATTGTTTCCATCAAAATCCGCCAGAGTAAAATCAGGTGCAGGTCGATTTAATTCTATTTTTGACATTTTTCCTCCTCTGTAAGATATGTTGAGGGTTAATTCATTATATGCACACAGCATTTTGATAATCAATTCATTTCCTTGAATTAATTATTCTCTGATAATGCCTTCTTTTTTGGCATAATCAGAGCTCGAACTCCAGTGGTAATCACCATCAACGACACCAACCCAAAGGCGATCCAGGCAGCGGTAGCCACGTTCGCAGTGCCTGCATGTTTGACGCCGATACCCGCCACAGACCAAAGTATGACGAGATCATAAACAATATCCTTTTGAGTGAGCGTCATCACCCCGGTAAGGATAACCACGACACCAAGCACAATCCACAACCAGGTGATCGAAGAAATTCCCCAGGCATTCCATTTCCAAAAATCTAAAAGTGAAGTTATATTCGCCGTCGTGGCTACCGTTATCCAACCGAGATAAATGCTCAGCGGTACCTGCACCGTCAGGCGCTCCGCTGTGGTTATTCCAACTTGATTTTGCCTGATACGCAAGTAACTGACAATTAACGACACCAGTAAAGCCAACATCACAACCAGCGTCAATGGGAAGACCTCATAATGCCAGAAGAAGATCCAGGCACTATTTGCGAGCGATCCCGCGACCATCCACCAGCCAATTGCCCGTAACCGAGGATTCTCGCGTTGAGAAGGTAAAGCCTGGAAAATCGTAAAGGCGACCAGCCCGATATAGATCACCCCCCAAATCGAAAACACATATCCAGCAGGGGTAAAGTAAACCACAAAACGGTCTGAAATTTCAGCGGTGGTTTGCCCATTTAATGGCAGGGCATTGGCGAGTGAATTTACCACGATCGTGAGCAACGAAGAGAGCACAACTGCTATTTGTCTTATTTTGTCTTTCATGCTTAAACTCCTAAGATTGAGAAATTAATATATTATTCAAGGCATCCTCTAACAATGGATACTTGAATGTAAAACCAAGATTAGATAATCGCCGGGAAGATAAGCGCTGACCGTCAAGGACAACCGTACTCATCTCACCCAGTAGAAAGCGCAAAGCCAGGGAGGGAACCGGCAGAATTGCGGGTCTTCCCAATACTTTTCCAACAATTTGAGCAAATTCCGAATTGGTTACCGGGACGGCAGATAGATTGTAGGGTCCTGACGCCATTTCATGATTTAGGAGAAACCGAATGGCTCTTACTTCATCTTCGATGTGAATCCAGGAAAGCCATTGATCTCCACTTCCCAACCTTCCTCCAAGAAAAGCTTTGAAGGGGAGAACCATCCGCTTGAGTGCCCCGCCATCAGGTGAAAATACCACCCCAGAACGAATGATCACCCTTCTGACTCCTAGTGATTCAACCGCTTTTGTACTCTCCTCCCAGTCTCTGGCGAGAGATGAAAGGAAATCCTTTCCATTAGGAGCATTTTCATCCAACAACTCAGGATTGGACACGCCATAATATCCTGCTCCGGAAGCTTGAATCAGAACCGACGGTTTTCGTTTAACCTTTTGAAATGCCTCTACAACAGCTTGGCCGGACTTTACACGGCTTTCAAGCAATTTGGCTTTTTGTTTTGGAGTCCAGCGCCCGGCGGAAAGATTTTCGCCGGAAAGGTGAATCACTGCGTCCACCTCTTCCAGCAAATGACCCCACCCCCTGTCTGTCATAGCATCCCAGGGAATATAAGTGATCTTTTCCGGTTTTGATTCTATTGAAGAGGTGTTTCTTGTGAGTACAAAAATCCGATCTGCATCCTGAAGAAGCAAATTGGTCAATGCACTGCCAATTAATCCTCGACCACCGGTGATTAAAGTTTTCATCCACACTCCTCTCCAAATTTCCACCAAATTATATCTAATTAATCTGATAATGTCAAGTATTTGTCGATATAATATTGACAAATATTTGACTTCGGGATATGATAAACAAGTAAGGTTTATTTGAGTTATAGGAATGAGGATGACCAATCTGGATAAAACACCCCGCTACAATCTAAATGCAGTTCTCCGTGAAACAGGTTTAAAAGCTGATCTGCTACGCGTTTGGGAGAAGCGCTATCAATTGCCAAAGCCGCAACGCACTGAAGGAGGACACCGCGTTTATTCCGACTACGATATAGCCACAATTCTCTGGCTGAAAAGCAAAATTGCAGAAGGACTGAGTATCCGACATGCCGTAGATCTTTGGAACTCAATCCTTGAAAAAGGTGGCGATCCTTTCACCCAAACCCATCAACAGGCTACCCCCTTTTCTCCGGTAGTCTCCACATCAGAATTAACCCTGGCTACGCTTCGCGAGGATTGGCTTGCTGCCTGTTTGAGATTTGACAAACAAAAAGCAGACCTCATATTAGATCAGGCTTTTGCCATTTATTCGGTTGAAACCGTAGT
>Ga0116192_1000834_pt1 | contig 22731 bp, 15 predicted proteins | sample AD_UKC113_MetaG_FD_89876 | JGI IMG/M metagenome (GOLD analysis project Ga0116192, IMG submission 89876) | Active sludge microbial communities of municipal wastewater-treating anaerobic digesters from Hong Kong - AD_UKC113_MetaG | ecosystem: Engineered > Bioreactor > Anaerobic > Digestate... | reverse complement strand
GGAGAGTGCAAAGCGTTGAGTAAGGTTCGGGTAGGATAGTTTTCCAAAGGTAGGGTGAGCAGGTTTAACACCGAAAGGATAGCTGGGGATTCGGATAAGGGATCGCGCTGGGAAAAACGAAGGTTGAGCCCAAACTCGTCCGCAGCTGCTCGCAATAGGGGTTGATAAGTATTCAGATCGGCTGTGTAGATTGCGCATCTATTGAGAGGAATGCTCTGGCGCACGTGGAGCTGCTTAATCCAGCGCAAAGCTTCGCGCGCCTCCTCCGATTGGGAACGCGCCTCGAGCATTATCGGCTCTTGCAGCTCGCATTCCTCCACTGCCTCTGGATTTAGTACGTATTTTTCCATATGTAGGTTAGGCGTACCCAAGAGTGCAGGATGATTTACCGTCATAATTTTTGGGGAAAGATCGGCATCCAGTTCCTGCAGAACTTTTTGCGCGCGGCGATGCACCATGCGCGCGCTCTCGGGCTCTCCTGTGAGGGTGATGATCATTTCATCTGCCTGCTGGCCGAGGAGCTTGAGAAATCTTCTCTGAGCAGCGGTGAATGCTGTGAACCCATCGACGACCACCAGGCTCACATGCGAAGCTGTAGCGGAATTATTTTCCAAAGCCTCAATGGCCAACCAAACCTGACCCTCGCTATCTATCCAGCCGAGGGTGCCAAGGTGGGCGAGAAAACGCTCGTACAAAATGGCTAGCTCATGCCGAGCTGGCGTGGAACCACGCGTGTAGTCCAAAAAGGCCTCGGGCGAGACCAGCGCGCTGCGCAATTCTGCAAAAGAATCTTTGAGAACCGAGAAAAAGCCAAGCTTATCCTTGATGGCATCATAATGCGTAAGGTCGCCCGAGGTAGAAACTTCCCGCACTGTCTCTTGAATCAGACGGTGCGAAAGCGCCTGGGAAATCACGGGTACAAAACGCCCGTTTTCCTCCAGGATTTCCTGGTAAAAATGGTGGAAAAACCCAATCCTGACGCCCATCCCGCCGCCAGACTCGGCTAACCTGGCTCGGAATTGCGCTGCGGTTTGCTGATTGGGCACAAGAACCCACACCTGGGCTAAGGGGTTCTCTTTTTGTGCTGCTCGGATCTGATCAATACAGGTCGCTGTTTTTCCAGTGGCAGCCGGGGCGATGAGCAGTTCAATGGTCATAGAGGGCTCCTTGAGATTTACCAGCTAATATTGTATTTGAGAAATATCGTTTCGACGGCATAATCTTAAAGTAGTAGAAAAGAGGAAATCGGCAAGTGAACATCCCCAAGCATTAATTTAGCAGCCCGTGTAATCTTGCATTTCCAAACTCATGGAATGTTCAGAACAAGATTATACCTCTATATGGACAATTGTGGGGAGGATGAGGAAACGCTTTGGCCTAAAACCGGCGTAGACCAAGTATAGCAAACTAGGTACAACGATAAGCCGTGCCCCTCACCCTCGTAGAACTGGTACAGATGCGGAACTCTCAGCAAAGCGAAAAAAACTCTAGCGAAAGCCCGTAAATCATACTGTTTCCCTGTCCTCAAGCTTACGGAAATGTTTATGTCAGGCAAGCTCATGAGCCGCTGATCAAGTTTGCAGATGTTCGCGCAAATAAGCGCCTACCTTTTCAAAATAAGTATTACTTAATTTCCCAGCATTTGGATGCTTGATTATGAGATAAACTGTATGGGAAGTGATACCTGACAAAAAGCCATCCTGATTCTGGAATTCGACTTCTTTTCCGGCAATAGCTTGCCAAAATGTGCGATATCCTATCCCGTAAAAAATCCCCACTTTAGGTCGGTTCTTTTGGATTCGCTCGCGAATATGCGCGCTACGCTGATGGTAGAATTGCTGGTAATATGTTTCCCGCTTAGCTAAAAAGGGGAGCGTTGACCAATGCGCATAAGCCCACGAACTTGTGCGCGGGGAGGGCAGCGGCAGCAATTCCATCAAGCAAGATTCTTCATTTTTGTGTCCCAAGTAATCCTTTTGATAAGTTCGTAGCTCTTCCAGTCCGTGAGGCTGACCTTTTGCTACCAGTACGATCCTGGCCATCTGCATCCACGTGCGCTGCAGTTTTACTTGCGGGGTGAAGAATTCTGGCATCCCGAGCAACAGGTGGAAATCCCGCAAGTCGGCAAGTTCTGGTTTGCCGAGCTGTTCCCAAGCTATAAGCCTGGCCCGTATTTCTTTCAGGCTGTTTCCACCCCCTTCTTCCATACCAATAAACCAGAACCTGCTCGCCAAATTTCCATATCCGTAAAAGGTTTTTATGAATTGGCGAAGGTTATCATCATTCAACGTTTCCATAAAAATAAGCCTGTTTTTTGGTTTACAGCTGTTATAATCCTTATTTAGGAAAACACCTTACGCAGAGATGGTGTAAACTTGGCGGATGAAAAAGGGCAAAATACTTGATATATACAGCGACCACCTGATTAGCGCCTTTAGGCAAACCACAGCGACTGGGCTGGCGTCATTGCTGGAATGTGAAATCAGCCACGACCAAACCCAGCATTGGCTGGCAGGCGAAAAACAAACCTCGGCCGACCTGTGGAGGGTTGCGAAGCCACATGTTCGCAAAATCGAAGATGAAAACGGTGTCATGATTGTGGATGACAGCATTGCCGAAAAGCCATACACCGATGAAAACGACATCATTTGCTGGCACTACGATCATTTCCAACAGCGGAATGTCAAAAGCATCAACTTTGTCACCTGTCTGTATCACAATCATGGTATCTCGCTGCCCGTTGGCGTTGAATTGGTTCAGAAGACATAGCAGTATCTTGACCCGAAGAGCGGGAAGGAAAAACGTCGTTCAACCAAAACCAAGGACCAGATGTACCGTGATTTGATGCAACAGGTAGTGAATAACCGGATTCCGTTCAAATATGCGCTCAATGACATCTGGTTTGCCTCGGCAGAAAACATGGATTTTGTCAAAGGCACACTCAAGAAGGAGTTTATGATGCCGCTCAAAGGCAATCGCAAAGTTGCCACGAGTGCGGAAGCCAAGCAACAAGGATATTATCAGAGAGTGGACGCGCTCGAACTGAAAGCACTGAAACCTGTCACGATATACCTCGAAGGTGTGGAGTTTGCACTCCTTCTGGTCCAACAAGTCTACACAAACGACGATGGTTCGACAGGCATTCTGTACCTGGTGACCAGCGATACCGCCTTGGATGGTAATGGGATGACCGCAATCTATCAAAAACGATGGAACGTGGAACCCTACCACAAATCGCTCAAGAAAGATGCTTCCATGGAGAAATCACCGACCCAAACGGTGACGACTCAGACGAACCATTTCTTTGCAGCGTTGTGCGGTTACATCAAACTTGAACTGCTCAAAAACGAAACCAAACTCAACCACTTTGCTCTCAAATCAAAACTGTATTTGCATGCTCTCGATGCTGCTTACACCAAATTGCAGGAGTTCAACCCTGTCAGCTTGACTGCGTAAGGTGAGTTATGAAACTTCAATTTACAAATGGTTACCGTCCTCGCTTTGACCATATATCACGGATTCTTCAATATCTTCTCACTCAAGGTGACAAGAAAAAAATCTCTCGGCAGGAGATTGTCTCAGCTTTAGGCATTCCCGAAAATCAAGTTGAGAACTTAACCAGCATGATGACCGGTTTTGGGCTAGTGCGTCCCAGAATAACTACTCTTACTCCTTTCGGGAGAGCTGTCATAAAATCCGATCCGTACTTTGAAAAAATCGAAACCCTTTGGATTCTTCACTTCGTCGTATCCAGTAATCCAGAATGGGTCGTTTGGTATCGCGTCATTAACACGGTGCTTTCATCCCAGGATCATTATTCAGTAGAGCAAGTTAGCAATCGATACTTTTCTGATCTTGCCATTCATTTTTCTGAGAGGACGATTTCCGAAAAACTACCCAAAGAAGTTGGAGCAGTTTTCGCTGCTTATTCACGTAGCGAGTTGTTACATTTGGGAATTCTTGAGGTAGAAGGTACTGGCAATTTTATAAAATCCAACCCTGTCGAGATTCCAGACCTAGCGTTTCTTTTCTGTTTATTATATTATCGGGATGAGTATTCACCTGGATCTTCAGCCATCAATACAGAGGATGCTTGCCTGGCAGAATACAGTCCGGGTAGGGTACTTAATTTACCGGAACACCAAGTCAGAACCATTTTGGGTAATTTACATAATGCGGGATTAGTTCGGTTAGAAAAACTAGCTAATCTCGATCAAGTGCGTATATCTGATTCGATGACGCAAGAATCTGTTTTAGAACGGATTTATGGGGGGAATAATGCCAATTAATGTATTTGATGCCTTAACCAGTCTTGAACAAGAACGCTACCGGGCTGTAATTTTACATGCAGTTCCAGAAAAAAGCCCATCTATGACCCACTTTTGCCAAAAGGTTTGTAAACAAACTAATGGGAAATATTTGGATTTATTGGTATTTTTTATCCAGTCTCCAAATCTTAGCGAGAATATTGACAGTTTCAGTCCGGAAAAATTAAGAGGGCTGTTAATTGATCAGAGTAAAGGCCAATCATTACTTGTGATTGATCGCGTTGACTTTCTTCTGGATACTTGGCGCAAATCAGAGCGGCAGGACTTTTTCAGATTCATTGACAATCAATGGGATAGTTACAAAGATGGTATGAAAGCCAAACTCGTGGTTGTGTTACAGACATCGCAAGAAATTGAGTTGTTAAAAATACTTGATTCGCAAGGCCAATGCCGCATATTCCGGTTGAATGATTTCAGCGACATTGGATAAGGGAGTTACTTTGCTATGACAAAAATTCGAGACATCGTCCAAATTAACAGCGGTTATACAAGCTATGTCGATCTATATGAAGAGTACTACGATTTTGTAAAAAATCGCGGAAGGATGGAACGATACAAACCCATCGCAGCTCATCGGCAGGTCTTTGAAAAAATCGCGAACGCACTCAATCCTTTGGATCGTCGGTTCTATTTTCTGTCTGGCAGCTATGGCACGGGTAAATCACATTTATTGTTAATGATGGCAAATTACTTTGCCAGTCCAAGCGATCTACCAGAGATTGAAGCTTTTTTCAAGAATTATGAGATTGCGCAAAGTGAGGTCCTTTTAAAACCAGATGAATCTCTCAAGGAAAGAAAAGCGGCATCATTGAGGGAAGCTCGCAAATCCGGTCGATTCTTGGTAGCAATTTGTCGCTACAGTCTCAATCTGGATTTTGAAGGTGCGTTACTTAGAGCCCTGGAAGAAGCGTTACAAAAAGACGAATCAAATATTCTTCTAGATAGTCATTATCGTGAGGCTTTGCGTCGGATCAAGGATTGGGAAGCACGAAGAAACGAATCACGATTTTACACAGATCTTGAAGCAGCCATCAGCAGGCTTTATCCCGATTGGACAATCAATGACTTGGTCTATGGGTTGGAGAAGTGCAATGAACAGACCCTCAAAGCCTTCAAGAGCTGTTTTAAGATAGTAACGGATTCGGAATTTTCATATAAGAAAGACAATCTTCGTGACATTATTTCGGATTTTTTAAAAAATCCTGAATTCAAGGAACGTTATAAAGGTATCGTTTTTCTATATGATGAATTCGGCGCGGCTATTGACGCAAACCTGGTAAATTACACAACGTTGCTTGATTTTGCTCAATACTGCGCTAATTCCACACTCGAAAAAGGTGGAACGGTTGTTTTCATTGGCACCGGGCACAAAGCATTTCGAAATCACGGCCAAATCGGAGACCTGAATGCAGAAACTTTAGAAGCTCGAGTTTCTGAAATTGGCCTGCAAACACAGGGTATGGAAGATATTATTGCAGCGATCGTCCAACCCAAAAAGGATTCTCCCGAGTGGAAGCAGCAAGTTGAACCACAATCTGGGAAATTTACCTGGTTCTCTAGTGAGTGCAATCGGTTACATTTGTTCAATTGGCTGCCAGCGCCAAAGATCAAGAACAACATCATACAAAATATATATCCAATGCACCCGCTGGCAACCTTTGCTCTTCTACGCCTTGCTGGGGAAGCTGGTTCGGATAACCGATCTGTATTTAAATTTTTTGCTCCGGAATTTGAAACTGGAGAAGAGGGTTGGATGAATGTACAACCCTACTCTTATCCTTGGTTCATTGAAAATAATGATATAGCTCATCAAAACAAGCTAACTCTTTACACTGCAGACTTGCTGGTTGATTATTTCAAGGATAGCCTTAAAGCCACCAACAGCCGTCTAGTTGACCGTGTAAAGAATGCTGTGATCAATTACGAAGCGACTCTGCGTGAATTAAACTCATACTTAGCCCGAAAATCACAACAACAGTTGTTTGAAGAAGCGGATGAACTAATGCTCCGCATCATTAAGGTACTACTCGTAAACGAGATTGCCAGTGCACAGGATGTGGCCATCGCTAATACTGTTCAGAATATTGAATTCGCCTTGGAGTTTGTTGCACCTGATGAGAAGACCCAGGTAGAAGATCGCCTGAAGTTATTATGTGAAGCTGGTATTTTATTCAACAACCACGGGGTGTATGAATTAGTCCGTGGCGACCGAAAAGATGTTCAACGGCTTGTGGATCAATTCAAAGCCAATCCAGATAATCGTCCGACCAACCTGCTTCAAAACTATTTAGACCTGAGTCCACTCCGAGGAGATGAAGCATACCTCGAAGCAAAAGATTACAATGCCTCATTCAGTGAGGATAAACGGTTAAAAGTTCTTTTTGCTACCCCATCTATGCTTATAGAGAAACGTAGTGTAAACGGTAATTCTGTACCCTTCTTCACTGCGCTTGAGCATGAACGCCTCCAAACAGCCGGGGTGACGAATGGTTATGAGGGGGTAGCTGTCTATGTCTTCTGTGAAAATGAAAACGACATTGATGCTGCAAAAAAAGCCGTTGCTCAGAATAATCAATCGCGTGTGAGTGTTGCTATCCCACGGAATCCGATTAGCACATATGATGCGATTTTTACTCTCAAAGCACTCGAAAGCGACTGGTTCAAAAAACAATCTCAGAGCTTTAGCCCATACGAAAAAGCGGAGGAGAAGAAGATCCGCGATGAGGCGAATAAAGTACTGACCGATGCAAGAACCGACTATTTTTCCAATGCAAAAATGTATTGGTTTGGAATAAATGGCGTTGAAATTCCTGTCCAGGAAAGCAAACGCCATGATGCCGCTAATAGAATGATCCAGGAGTTGTATGGGAGTAAACGTAATACTTTTGGCCATAACGAGTTCAATAAGGCGCACATCAATTTGTCCGGTCAAGTCCGTGCCATTTTCAAAGAGGCTGGGGATATTCTCTGTGATCTCTCGCAGCCCATCCGGGTGAATTGGTCATGGCCAGATAACCGCGGGGGGACCAAATATCTGAGGAAGTGTTTTGTGGATCACCAGGCTCTACGTGTGTTAACCGTTGAGGGAGATACTCGCTATTTAGAGGCTGAAAAAGATATTAATAAATTTCGGACTGCTCTACCAGCATATGCCAAACTTCTAGAAGGTTTAGCTACGCTGGAAGGAAAAGGGCAGACAAATTTACTTCAATTTATCAAACCGTTTTTCGAGGAATACGGTCAAGGTGAAATTGCAGTTACTTTGTTCCTGTTATTAGCCCGACGGTTTTATGGCGACAGCTTACGGTTTAAACGTGAGCCCAATAACCTGACAGATATTCAATTTACCAGTACCGACGACATGCTTGCCCTGGTTCAGGGGCAATATTCCTCCGCGGTGATTATTTTTGAACCAGTGAGCACCGAGGATCAGACTTATTTTGCGAAAATCACGCAAATTTTCACCAATCAACCCGCACCAGCGGGTAAGGTTTACACGATTCGTGAAGCCTATCAAGCAGCAGTCAATTGGTGGGATAGCCTACCAATCATTGCCCGGTCCCTCGGTTTTTACTCTGGAGATGAGAAATCCCTGGCTGAGATATTCAGCCAGGCAAAAACAAAAGATCCCTTCCGCTTCATCAAGTATGATTTGATGGAAATGCTCGGTCAAGTACCAGGTGAAACCCTAACACCGGCAAAAATCACTCATATCGAGGTTCACCTAAAGGCTTTCAAGGCGACTGCAGAAGCCATTCAAGCAAGCGTTGAAGACCAGATATTAGCCCAGGTAGCGGATATCTTTGGAGCGCCTTCTCACCTTGACGTTGATATCCAGGAGACGTTTAAAAATTGGTACAACGGATTGAGCAGCACCCAAAAAGATCCTTTCGGTACTTACCATAACAACGATAGCAAGCCTTTGGTGAAATTTACAGCCTATGCCAATATCCGTGAGTTATTGTTTAAAACCCTACCAGAAGCTTACTCATTGGGTAGTGTTAACACCTGGATGACCAACTTTGTTTCAACTTTTGTTCAACGCATCCGAAGTGGGAAGAACCATATTGAGACCAATGCGCCACAGATCAGCCAGCTGAAAGTGGATTTTACGAACGATCTATCCCAACATGGCAACCAGGTCACCTATCAAGGTGAACTCGTACTGCACGCCGACACCGAGGACGGTCAGGGAATTATTTATTACACAGAAGATGGTTCCGATCCCACAACCAGCAAGCAGCGGCAAAAATTGACCCCTGGAGACACACTAACCATCAAAGGCAATCGTAAAGTCAGGTTGGTGGTCGCGGATGAAAAAGGGAATTACACCGCGGTAAGAACGGTTGAGGCGATTGACGAGCTGGAGAAACATAAGATCGTTCGGCCAGCGCAGAAAACTGCCTTCGACGAAACGATCACTTTCGTTTTTCCGAAGAACAAAGAAGCAGCCAGAATTACCCTGCTGTCGTTGTTTTCAGAATTAGCAGAATCGGGACTCTATGCTGATAACGAATTGCGCCAGGCTGTTCTTCGCGCTTTAGATGAGATTGAAAAATAAGCGATATCCTGGTCGAATATCGGTCAATAAGGATGAAACAACATGCCCATGTATTACCACAACGAAACGCTCTTCTCTGAAATCTACCTCGAAGAAATTACCCGCCAGACTGAAAATGCAGACGTTTTAGCTTCCTTGAAAGTTCTAGGCGAATATCGCGAGTATGCCGACACACAAAACTTGCGAACCTGGAAAGAGTCCTATGTCCATGAAGTGCTTTCAGCTTTAGGTTTTTTCGCTAAATCGAAGAATGAGGCCCTGACGGAACTCTTTCCAATGGGGAACGCTGGTAATGAGAATCCTCTTTCGTTGTGCTATGTGGTTTTGCCGGAAGAAAACCTGGATAACACAACCATCGGGCGAAACTGGGCGGAGAAGATTATCCGGGCGCTGCGAGAGAAGAACCTTCAGTGGGGCTTGCTGACCAACGGCAAACAGTGGCGCATTTATCATCAAGAGGAGCCCACGCCGTATGAAACCTACCTGGAAATTGATCTCGAAGCGATCCTGGCGGATAAAGCCAAAGAGGCTTATCAGATCTTCCACAAATTCATGAAGGCAGAGAATTTTGTCGTTCACGAAGATGGCAAGTGCCAGTTTGACCGCTTCAAGAAAGAATCTCAGGACAAGATTGATTATATTGAGAAAGAATTAGCTAACGCCCTCAGGCAACGCGAGGAGGGTGGCAAAGGTGTACTTTCAGACCTGTGTATGGGCTATGTGGAAGAACTACGCCACCAAAACGAGAACAATCTGGATGATGAGATTTTACGAAAGAAGATTTATCACGGGGCTATGCTCTATATGTTCCGGCTGCTCTTCCTGTTTTATGCGGATGCGCGCCGGCTGCTGAGCGACGAAAACCATGAGCTGTTGGCGAAAGTGGAAAGTGAATGCCGCACTCGCCATGATGGGAATGCTTCGAGCGATCTTCATTTCCCTATCTGGGACAGTTTGGAACACATCTTCGTCGATATTGACCAGACCTACAACGGCGGCTTGTTCAGCCCACAGGAAAGCGAGTTTACCCGCTTCTTATCTGATACTCGGATTGATGATTCTTACCTGGTAAATGTCATTTTCAATCTGACCACATATAAAGAAAAGAACGGCCAGGAAAAACCGATTAGCTACCGTGATATGAGTGTGCGCCACCTGGGGACGCTCTATGAAGGGCTGTTGGAGCATAAGCTGTTCATTGCCAAAGAAGACACGGAGGTTAAGGTCGCCAAAGGAAAAGTCCAGTTTATACCGGCTTCAAAGGGGGGAAAACTCGCTGTGGGGCATTACATCAGAGCTGGCGAAGTCTATTTCGCGGGCGATCCCAGCGAGCGGAAATCCACTGGCTCGTATTACACACCCGAATACATTGTAGATTATATCGTGCGCAATACGGTTGGCGAGAAACTTAAGGAACTGAAAGATGCTTTCCTGAAGGAACAGCGCGCGAACCTTGAAGCATCCATCAATGCGATCAATGAAGACGAACGCAATGCCTTAATCACACTATTGGAAGAAAATGCCCTTACCTTTGTGCGCGAAAAAGTTCTCGATCTTTCGGTACTCGATCCGGCTATGGGCAGCGGGCATTTTCTGGTCAACGCCACGAACTTGATTGCCAACTTCGTCACGGAAATTCTGAATGAGGTTCATATTCAAGGCAACCTGGAAAGCAGCACAGGGTATTGGCGGCGCTGGGTGGTAGAAAATTGTATTTATGGCGTAGATCTCAATCCTCTCGCTGTGGAGCTTGCCAAACTTTCCATTTGGATCCTCTCTATGGCAAAGGATCAACCCCTTTCTTTTCTGAATCACCATCTCAAATGCGGCAATAGCTTGGTAGGGGCAAAACTGGAGGAAATTGGAAATTACCCACTCTCGACTGTCAAAAAGGAACTTCTGCAGCTTCATCTCTTCGAAAAAGACCCGGATTTCAAAGCCGCAGTGGAAGCCGTCATATTAAAAAGCCGTCAAATCGCCGGAAAAGCCTCCTCTAGCCTGGATGACGTGCGCGAGAAGAAAGTTTGGTTGGAGGAAATTGATCATATTTTGGACGGCTATAAAGCTATTTGTGATGTACACACCAGCCTTTATTTTGGAAATACAATAGAAGAAGCACAATATGACAGGATTGTTCAAAAGAAAGATTTCAACCTTGCCAGGTTGATGAATGTAGCCAATCGTTATTTCCATTGGGAATTGGAGTTCCCTGAAATATGTCTCTCACGTGGCGGTTTCACATGGATTACCTGTAACCCACCTTATGATACATTCAAGGAGAATGGTTACTTCAAAAAAGAAACAGCTGCTGGTAGTGGAAACTTGTATGGGCACTTTATCACTAAGGCTGTTACTCTGAATCAAACGCTTGGATCCATTGGTTTTATCGTCCCACTGTCTTTTGCCTGTGGTTCAAGTTGCGAGAATGTCCGTCAAGTAGTTTATCAGAACTACCAAAAAATATTTTCTAGTCACTATTCGAAAAGGCCAAACATGCTTTTTGATGGCGTTCAACAGAGAATCACCATATTTATCGCCGAGTCAAAAGAACACACATCGAATTGCCAGTTATACTCCTCACGCCTTTGGCGTTGGAAAAAAGAAGATCAAGAATGGGTGGTGCGAAATCCCCGGGTTGCTCTTGTTGACCGCGTAAAGAGCGGGGTTATACCAAAGGTTGGCGCTGCGTTGGGAGCAGAGATTTACCGTCATATAAAAAAATCACCTCGAAAGATAGGTGACTTATTTCTAAAAAACAGTTCTAAAGAAAATGTGGCTTATTATCATAATGTTGCCATGTATTGGATCAAAGCCTATGATTTTTTACCATACTTCAAGCGCGAAAAGGATCCAAGTCCATCGATATCAACAGGGTTGCGGGAATTTCATTTCAAGGATCCACTCGATAAAAATTTATTTGTCTTGCTTGTCAATTCATCACTATTTTATTATTGGTGGATTACACAAAGTGATGAGTTTCATGTACTGATTTCAGAAATTAATGATTTCGGTATTCATGGCTATGAAATCTTCCGTCAAAATCAGGATAGGGTAGCTTTGTTGGTTAAAGAGTTGATGGACGACTTCCAGAAAAATTCGGCTATCAAAAGCACTGCCCTGGGTGGTTCAACTGCATATTATCAGGAGTTTTATCCACGCAAAAGCAGGCATATCATCAATCGCATAGATGATTTTATTGCCCCAATCTACGGTCTCACCGAAGAACAGAATCGCTTCTTGAAAGAATATGATCTGGTCTGGCGCACCGATGAAGAACAAGAAGAATGAAATGGATCCTGAGACGATTGCCTACTGGTTCTTCCGTCTGAACGGGTGCGCTACCATCACCAACTTTGTCGTTCACCCAGACCGGCGCGGTTCGCAGCGCACGGATGTGGATGTTCTGGCTGTCCGTTTCCCATACCGCGCGGAGTTGTTGACTTCTGGCGATCCCATGCCGGATCATCCTGTTTTTAATTCCGACGGAAAGATTGACATCATCTTTGCGGAAGTCAAACATGGCCTATGCCGCCTGAACGGACCCTGGACAAATCCTGAGGATGAAAACATGCAGCGCGTCTTGTATGCTGTCGGCGCGTTTGATTCGCATCGGGCCCCTGAGGTCGCCCAGGCGCTCTATCAAGCAGGCTATTATCAGGATGACATCTATCGGGTGAGATTATTCGCTGTGGGCGAGAGAAAAAATAACGCAATCCTTCCCACCGTGGTGCAGCTTCCGTGGGATGAAATCCTGGCTTTTATCTTTGATCGTTTTACCAGATATCAAGCTCAAAAGGCGCACCATGGGCAGTGGGACAGCACAGGAAGTTGGCTGTATGCCCTCGCTTCAAGGCGCACGCAGGAAGAATTTATTGAAATTGTGAAAGCAAGGATGCAAGTTCACGTGGATGCCCAGCAGCTCGCACCACAGAATCCAAGGCAGAGGAATCATGATTAAGATTGTGCAGGATCCGAATAATTTGGGGTTTGGCGTTGCCGCGGAACGGATGAATTCCATCGCGGAATTTCCCCAGCGGGTGAAAGACATCCAACAAGCATACGAAAATCACCAGGAGTATGCCCTGGTCGTTTCGCAGCCAGTGGTCATTCAATGGTTGAAGAATATGGCTACTCGCTATCCGCAGGGCACTTTTGTATTTGATACAGTTGACGCTCGTGGTGTGTTAGCCCAGCGTTGGGAGCTGGAGATCCCCGCCAGCGTGACCAATGAGGAGATCATCCAGGTCGGGCTGTTATCACTCGACATTCACCCCCAGCCAGGCTTTACCTTTGAAGACACCTTGCTGGCTAATTATTACGGCCCCATTCTAACATCGAAGACATTCCCCTTCACGAAATTACCATCTTTATTGGAAACTGTAGATCCTCAGAAATGGAAAGCCAACCTTGGATTTCCTTTGCTGGCGCGAACATTCCACTCCCGTTTAGAGGATTGGAAAAGCAAGGCCAGATCAAGTGAACAACGACAATTGGTGGAGCTATTTGCAGCAGACCCGTATGCCTTAAAACTTCATCTCATGCGGTTCCGCGTGCTGCACAGTTACCCGATGATTGGTGAAGCAGTGCTGGGCGAAGCCTTTGATGTTTTTAGAACGCTCAAATTGCAATTGGATGACCTTAAGATTGAGGAATCCAAGATTCCCGAAACGATTCTTCAGGTGACCTACTTTCTCAATAACCAGCATCCAAATAATTCGGATGACCTGGTTACACTTCTTGATAGAACGAGCGGGCTGTTGTCGGTGGAGTTTGATATTGTCGAAAAACACCTGCGAGACCATCCCGAATGGATCACAACAGAGTTGATGGGTCAAATTGAGGAAAAGTTCAGTGGTCTGACTCGCCAGCTCGCCCGGAAAATAGCGACGTTGCGCGGGTTGATACGTCCACCCAAGCCCGAAACTCCAGATCTTAACTGGGATGTGGATACCATGCTTTCCTGGGCGATTGAATCCTACCTTCCCTACCAAGCCTGGTGTAACCGGCAAGAACTGTTTGACCCTGATCTGTATGTCATCGGTGACCATTTTTCAGAGTGGCTGATTAAAAGATGGGATAACATCCACGCCAATTCGAAACGCATGGTTTTCAACATTCTCCCCAATAAAGCAGTAGATCTGAAGCGTGATGGTGTGGTTAACCTGGTTTTGGTTATCGATAATCTGGGTTGGACATTCTCCGAAATGCTGCGCGATATGTTCCAGGAACGTGGCTACTTCCTAGCCGGCGCTGAGCCTTACCTTGCGATGCTCCCCAGCGAAACAGAAATTTCTAAAAAATGTTTGCTGGCTGGAGCAGTGGGATTTCAGGCGATTGACGATAAGACCTATAAAGGCATGATTGAAAAGGGGTGGGTGCCTTATTTCAAAGATAATGCTTTTCGCTACATCAGCGATATCGGCAGCTTGAGCGCAATCGAAACTATCGACGCAGCTTCCTATGTGGTAAATTACCTGGCAATAGATAAAGCCTTACACAAATCCGCAGATGAAATTGGCATGTCTCACCGGGATCATATTTATCACTTGCTGGAAAAACTGGTTGAGAATACGATCTCTTTTATTGAAAAACATGGTTTACAGGAAAACATTCGCATACATGTCGTCTCAGATCACGGCTCTACCCGTATTCCTGCTAATGTTCAAAATGACCTGGATCCGGCTTTCTTTAAAACGAATGGATTCGAGGCCCGTTCTCATCGATATGTGACCGTAAGTAGTGAACGCTTTTCCGGTCTGGCAGATAATTTGAAACTGGATTGCTTTTTCCTGCCTGCCAATGATTTCATGAACCTAGAGAATGTATTGTGCGCCAGGCGTGGTAACCGATTTCTAGCCACCGATAAAGATTTTTACGTTCACGGAGGCTTGCTTCCCGAAGAAATCATTGTTCCATATCTGGTTTTTGAACCAGCCACCATCTTAACCCAAGATTTAACGGTTCTTCTCAAGAAGAATGAATTCCGTTACCGCATGGAAACGGTTGAACTGGAAATCGGCAACCCCAATGATTCTGCTGTTGAGCAAATTCAGGTTAGTCTATTGAATGGGAATGTGGAAAGCGAACCCGCCCGGATTGCTATATTGAATGGCAAGAAGAATATGGTTATCCAGCTCAAAGCGCGTTTCAAAGTGACCAGTATCGTTGAAGAGCAGAGCAGCCTGCATATCCGTATCCGCTACCACGCACACGGTGAGCAGCTTTCCTTTGACGTGCTCCCCAAGATCACCATGAAAAAGATGGTTGAAGAGAAAAGCACAAGCGTTTTTGACGATTGACATCAAGCCTTCCCCAACAATAGGTGAAGAACTTGTCCAAGGAGTGAGAGATGGAAACATTTGAACAAAAGGCTTTAGACGTTTTTAGTGAAATTGTGATAAATAAATCTTTTGTGCATAAGGCTGGTTTTGGTAGCCGAGCTATCCCTACGTATGTTCGGGAATGGATCATCTCTCATTACTTGGACGATAGTACTGAATTAACGGAAATGGCGCGCCAGAAAATCGCCGGTTTTGTTCAGAAGTATGTGCCCGATAAAAGCCAAAAAGAAACAATCAAGAACCAGCTTTTTGAACAAATGGAAGTCCAATTTCTGGATAATTTTTCGGTATACGTTAATTTGGAAAAGGGTGACCGATACCTCAATATCCCATTCTTAGATGAGAATGCCGCTTTTGCCATACCTCAAATTGTGCAAGACAACGAAATGCTTTTAAGCAGCGGCTTGTGGGGAGTAGGGAAGCTTTACTATGTTCCAAAAAATGACGATAATCCGCGCGGACAAATATGGATGCGTGAATTCCGTCCTTTCCAACTGGCGAACATGGATCTGGAGTATTTCCGCGAATGTCGAAAGAGTTTCAGCACCCAGGAATGGATTGATTTTCTAATCTCATCGATGGGCTTTAATTACAAGCTCTATAGTGATAGGCAAAAAATCTTACTAGTTTGCCGCCTTATCCCAATGGTTGAGCCGCGTTACAACCTGGTGGAGCTAGCACCAAAAGGAACGGGGAAGAGTTTCGTTTTTGAAAACATGTCCCGTTATGTTACCGTGCGATCAGGAGCAATTTCACCTGCCGTATTGTTCTTTAATGATTCGCGGAAGACTCCTGGATTAATCACCCGATATGACAGCGTTGTGATCGATGAAGCTCAAAAAGTCAAAGCAGATACCTCCGGTGAACTTACAGCACTTCTTAAATCTTATCTTGAGGCCGGCCGTTTCGCTCGTGGGAGTGCAAGTTCCATCAATGCAGAAGCCGGCCTAGTCATGTTGGCGAACATCGATCTTGACCAAAACAAAAGACCATTGAATGAGCAGGTGGGTTTGTTTCGTGTTTTCCCGAATTTTCTGCGCGAAACTGCCTTTATTGACAGGTTCTCAGGACTGCTTCCAGGATGGGATTTACCAAGGATCAGCAAGGATACTCCTTCCAAAACGATTGGTCTCAAAGGAGATATTTTTGGCGAAATCTTGCACTCCTTGCGCAGTGATATTAGTTATCGTGATTACGTCAAAACAAATATGGAGCTGCAGAACTGTGATGATATGCGTGACAGCAAGGCGGTCGAAGCAGGAGCGACTGGATTATTGAAAATTCTATTCCCGGATCAAGATCCTTCTGAAGAAGAGTTCTACCGCTATTGTGCAAATCCAGCTCTGGAATTACGTCAAAGAATTAGAGACGAATTATGCAAACTGGACCGGGAATATGTTCCGGTTACTTTCAACTCAAAGATACCTGATGAATTCCAAAGAGGGCACAGGCTTGCAAATTATTCCGATCCAAGTTCAATACCTGTCCCTATTGTATCTCAACCTGTGCCAGAACCACCTCATGTTGCTGAGGATGAAGATGAAGCAGAGGTTTTACGATATTTCGGCGCTACTGAGGAGCCGGCTCCTAAGCCAGAAAACGGGTCAGAATTGACTGTAAAAACCATTCACATACGAGAGGGTGAGACTGGTTACAGCTACCAGAATTTGTTTGGACCTTACCTTAGAGGTGCTAAAAAAATTTATGTGACTGATCCCTATGTCCGACTGGAATATCAGCTCCGGAATTTTATTGCATTTGCCAGCATCCTCGAGGCCGGTACAGGCCAGGTGGAATTAAAGCTCATCACCTCTGCGGAAGATGCTTACCAGGAAAAAATTCAGGAGCAAAAGCTCAAAGAGATCAGCACAAGCCTTGCACAACATGGGATAATTTTTACCTTCGAATTCGATCCAGTTATCCATGATAGAAGCATACGAATGGATAATGGTTGGTGCATTTATCCGGGGCGCGGCTTGGATTTTTATCAAAAACCTGATTCGAAGTATGAATTAAGTGAAATCGATCAGACCAAGCGGAAATGTCGAGAGACTGATATCATTTTCCAAAAAGCAAAGGGGTGAACACATGGCAACATGGGTTGAAGATATAGTCCAGGCATTGAAAAATCTAGGTGGACAAGCGCATCGAAAAGATATCCTTGAAGAGATTCAGAGGATCCGAAAAGAACCTTTGCCTTTACATGCAATAGAATCGATGCAAGAAAGGATTGAAGCGTATTCATCCGATTCCAAACACTTTAGGGGAAAAGATTTATTTAAGAAAATGGGAAATGGCGTTTGGGCACTTCGAGACCAGGAGACTGCCACACAATCCGTTCCTCGCGCTCCAAAACAAAAAGATACTGTCCCTCAGAACTTTCTACCCCCTGAGTCATTCGAGGAAATTGCTAATATTCTAACCACAATAAAACAATATCGAGATTACCAACATCCAGATTCGTCAACCTGGAAAGAATATGTGGATGAGTTTTTCCATATCCTGGGTTTTTCTACGGATGAAAAAAATCAAAGACTCATGACTTTGAGTCTCATGGGGACCAACCATACTCCCAAAGCAATCGTTTGTTACATAAAGCCAGGTGAAAATTTTGAGCAAATTACCCCCGGATTAGAATGGGAATCCTATCTATTTTATGCTGCCAAATTCCATCAGGTTGAATGGGGAGTATTAACAGATGGTCTCCAGCTTAAAGTTGTCCATTTCAAAGATCAAGACAATATGCAGCCGTCCTATTGGCCGGACCTTGATGGGATTGTTTGTCAAGAAAAGCTTGATACCTTTTGCACGGTTTATAAGGTGTTTTCTTTTATCAAAGGATATGACGGCAAGCCAACTGGGCAAGGACATAATAAAAAGTCACCGCAGGGTCAAAAGGATGGAGATTTGGCAGAGCGGCATGTTCTCCGCCTAAAATTCTGGGGTGAGTTGCTTGAAAAAGCAAAAACAAAGACGAAACTTCATGCCAAAGTCTCACCAGGAATTGAAAATTGGGTCAGTGCCGGTGCCGGGAAAAGCGGACTTGGATTTAATTACGTTGTGCGAATGGAGGACGCCCAGGTCGAGCTCTATATAGATCGAGGGGAAGCAGAATGGAACAAGATGGTGTTTAACGCCTTCTTGCAGCATAAAGTGGAAATTGAAGAGCTCTTTGGTGGTCCGTTAGATTGGCAATTACTGCCAAAGAAGCGTGCAAGCCGCATTCGTTTTGTGATTTCAAGTTATGGTCTTAAAGACCAAGCGTATTGGGATGAATTACAAGAACAACTGATAGAGTCGATGATAAGAATGGAAAAAGCCTTTCGGTCATTTATCAATGGGTTTCATGTCTAATTTTCAAGAACATAAGCAATTCTAGTCAGTAATTTTTTGGGAAAGAAGAATAGTGACCTTAAAAGAGTTGGGTTTATTCCGATAGACTGCTTGTCTTAGGAGGCACATGTCTCATGAGAAATTGATTCTCTTGCTTGATTATGGTTGCCAGAAAGGACGAATATGTCCCAACCCTCAAGAATGGCAAGAACTATGGGAGATGCTCCCTGATAAACAACAAGTCGGGTTAGGTTGGAATCCGCCTTTGCCATTAATTTTAGCTGCCTGGTCTGAACCAGCAATGTTTAAAGAGATGCGCCTTGAAGTGCATATCCGTTATGCAGCAGAACACCATGTAATCGATCAGATCGATAAATACTTACGCGGATTAAGGCCAGAACAATGGTTCACAGTCAAATTGTCGCCTGACAGAATTAATAGCGATAATAAATGAAATATTCCGCGATATTATATACTTTATGAAAATAATCGTCTATGCTTATTAAGGAGAAGCCGACTCATGCCAGTTCCTGTCGATACTCTTTGGGAAATAGAACCTCACACAATAGCAAAACACGAGATTTTACGTCGCTATCTTGGAGCATGGTTCGTAATAATGGGCCAAACAAATCGACGGATTATTTATTTAGATGGATTTTGTGGTCCAGGTCGCTATAAAAAACGTTAAGATGGATCACCGATAATTGCCTTAAAAATAGCTTTAGAACACAATTCACACCAAAGAATTGGGGAGGCTAGTTTTATTTTCATTGATGAAAAACAAGACCGTGTTTTGTATCTTGAGGATGAAATTCAGTTATTACTCACCTTACGCAGAGATGGTGTAAACTTGGTGGATGAAAAAGGGCAAAATACTTGATATATACAGCGACTACCTAATTAGCGCCTTTGGGCAAACTACAACGACTGGACTGGCCTCATTGCTGGAAGGTGAAATCAGCCACGACCAAAACCAGCGTTGGCTGGCAGGCGAAAAACAAACCTCGCGCTCGTAGAGCTGGTACACGTGCGGCACGTTGTTCGTCTCAATCATACTGTTAATTTGATTCGGCAATATCATCGTATATTTGCCTGTTTCAACGAAATGCTCACAGAAGGTTTCATGAGTGACGACGAAAGTTAAATATCTTATAATAAATAAGTTTGTATATCATTTATTCTACAGAATGTGATAATAGTCATAACGAGATTGAAAGCCTGAGAGCAAAAAACAAACGTATCAATACTTTATATTTTTATAAGTTAGTATCATTAATAAATTGTTATTATAATATAAAATATCTATAATATATATATTGTATATAATGTTCTATCAACATACCAATCACTCAGTTTCAGAAGTAACGTCCACTTAGAAATTAGTTAATTAAAAACAGATTTTAATGCGGTAATCTTTTGGTTGATAATATTAATTGCCATTATATTGTTAAACTCGTCTACTTTAAAACCAAAAATGTCTTTGCCACAATCACATATTTCAGTAGCTCTTGAATTTATTCTTCCACATTCACATTTCCATACTTCTTTTCTTTTAGATAACATTCCTTTATCTTGAACAAAAATTGGACTGGGTGGAAACTTTTTTTCTATTAGTGAGACCAGTTTACTTAGTGCTTCGATGTCTAACTTTTCGTAAAAATTTTTATCAGCTTCAACTAATTTCAAACTAAACCTTCTAATGTCTGGATTTTCTGAGTTTAGTTTTTCAACTACTTTTTCAAAGGAAAATAAGCCATTTTCTTTTATTATTTCTAGTGCAAAATCTGCAACTTTGCCTTTTTGCTCAATTCCTTTATATAGCCATTCTATTGCATCAGCCTCAGATATTGATGAGAATAAAATTTTGCCATAGCCCTTTATTTCTTCCAAGTTAACAATATGATATTTTTGACCTATGACTACATTCTGCTGTGAATTACCGATTACTTCAAAAATGTATGGAATTACTTCTTCGATCTTATTATCGATGATAAATCTCCAAGTTTCAGTATTCATGACTTACGAAGATTGTTTTATTGAATTCAGTAAATCCTGCTTAAATAGCAAGGCTTTTAAATCTTCTTTTGACAATTTTTCAGAATTCATTTTCGATTTTTTTTCATCGAAATTTTCCTGTTTAACAGCCGTTCCAGATGCAGTTGCCATAAACATCATCATCCCTTTGCCAGAAATCTCGTCATAATCTACTCTTAAACACAATACCGCGTCTGCACCTAACTTTCGGGCTTTATCTTTAAGTAAATTAATAGTTTGTTCATTCAGCATTGCAAGTTGTTTCTGATATGTTCCTGAATAACCTCCAAAAAAATCGGTAAAACTTGCAGTAAAATCACTAAGAAATCCAGTTCCTGCAACAACTTGAGCAGAAATAAAGTCAAGATATTCTTCAACTTTTACCCCGTCTATTGAGGACGTTGAAGACAAAATAATATCAGTACCTTTGCTCATATTTCACCCTTAAGTTATTCTTCACGCTCGGATATTCTCTTAATTTGTTAAAAATGACATGACTTATAAATTGTTGATATATTTTACCATTTGTTCTGTGGGCATTTAAAGAGAAAATTAAATATTTCATCCAGTTTAAATTTTTCAATTCTATAAATTCCGGATTGGTTTATTTGATATTGTAGGCTACTGACTTACCTATTTCTTAACTAAGCTGGTTAACGAAAACAGACCCTAAAATGTGTTTTAGATAATTTGTTGTAAGCAGTCGATTTTTTATACATCTATCAAAAATACAGAGGGAGCAAGTCGGCGGAGGAGTCCCCCCCCCTCACCCCCCAAAGATCACCTGCTCCCTGAGGAAGCGCTCGGCCGTCGCGTAGTAGTCCTTCAGCGTCTCAGCCTTGCGGAAGCCGTGCCCCTCCCCCTCATACAGCCGGTAGACATGCGGCACGCGGTTAGCCCGCAGCCGCTCCACCACGCGCTCGGATTGCTCCGGCGGCACCACCTTATCCGCGCTGCCCTGGAAGATCGCTAACGGGTCGCGGATCTGGTCGGCGTGATACTCGGGTGACCACTCCTGGAACTTTTCCGCAGCTTCAGGCAGCGTCCCGATCAACGTGTCATTGTAATGCGCCTCGAACTTGTGCGTGTCCATCGCCAGCGTAAACAGGTTAGAAACCCCATACGAGCACAGCCCCGCCTTGAAGAAGCCTGGGTAATGGATGAGCGCATTCAGCACGGTGAACCCGCCCGCGCTGCCGCCCTTCACCACCAGTTTGTGCGGGTCCGCCAAACCCAGTACCACCATGGCTTGCGCGCCTTCCACCGTATCCTGCATATCCAGTGGACCCCAGCGGTGGCGCAGCGCCTCACGATAGGTGCGCCCGTAGCCCGTGCTGCCGCGGTAGTTGACCTCCAAAAAAGCATAGCCGCGGCTGGTGAAAAACAGCCGGTCCAGGCTAAAGCCCACCGCAGCTTGCGAAGTCGGCCCGCCATGCACGTTGACGATCAGCGGGGGCAGCCCCTCAGCCGTGCACTCGGGATTGGCTGGGGCGTAGTAGGTGCCATACACCGTGGCGCCGTCGGAGGATTGCCAGGAGACCGGCTGAGGCTGCGGTGCCCAGCCCGTTCCAGCTAAGTTCGGCCGGTTAGCTGCAACCAGCTGCACAGCATTGCCCTGCAGGCGCCAGATTTCCGGCGGCCGGTCGGTAGACTCGGCGATCATCGCCAGTGCCCCTCCCGCCGAGACGCTGATCTGCGCGATGTGCGTGAATTGCGGGAGCGGCAGCGGCGTAATCTGCCCGCTTTCCAGCGCCACCTTGTTCGGGCGGGTCTGAGCCTCCTGATTGTCGAGGAAATACAGCGCGTCGCTCGTGGGTGCCCAGGCGATCGTGCGCATCCCCTGCACCCAAGCGGGTGGCAGCAAGCTCCGCTCCCCAACCAGCTCATGCACCTTGCCGCTTGCCAGGTCCATCACCATCAGCTGATCCCACTCGCCACGGTTGCGCAGATAAGCTAAAACCTGCCCGTCTGGGGAGAAAGCTGGCTGGAAAGTCGCCACTTCCGCGCTGCCATCCACTTGGTGGATGTTGCCAAGCGCTTCAGAACTTTGGTCGAACTCAGCTAACATCAAGCGCGCGCCATCCCAGGGCATGTTGGGGTGATCCCACTCCACCCAAGCCAGAGCTCTGCCATC
>Ga0116192_1000827_pt1 | contig 22880 bp, 20 predicted proteins | sample AD_UKC113_MetaG_FD_89876 | JGI IMG/M metagenome (GOLD analysis project Ga0116192, IMG submission 89876) | Active sludge microbial communities of municipal wastewater-treating anaerobic digesters from Hong Kong - AD_UKC113_MetaG | ecosystem: Engineered > Bioreactor > Anaerobic > Digestate... | reverse complement strand
TTCAGATTTAAACATCAGGCCTACCCGCTGCTTCGGCCAGCTCTTGTGCGCATTTCCGGTACATGGGCATAGGTTATTAAGCGGCGTGCCTGCCTGCAATTTAAAGCTTCGCTGTGATTGCGTAGCGAGCGCGACTTGAATCCTTGGACGGATTCAGGAGCGCTAAATTGCTGCAGGCTACAGCCGCTATGATTGCACGAGAAAACAGAGCCTTCTGCAGTGAATGAATCATCCTTTAAAATCACTTTAGCCTTTCCTTGATGATGGCGGCAAGCTTGGGGCCTATGCCCTGAACCTGTGCCACTTCCTCCAGAGAGGCCTCTTTGATCCGCTTCACCGAACCCAGGGCCCTGATGAGGGCCTTCTTCTTTGAGGGGCCGATACCCGGAATGTCATCCAGCTCGGATTTTTCATGCCGCTTCTTCCTCAGGCTCTTGTTGTATTGAAGGGCGTAGCGGTGCGCTTCATTTTGAATGGAGGCAATGAATTTGAGGATCTCATGATTCCGGGAAAGCTCGATACCGGTTTCACCGTTGACCAGGCGGTGGGAGCGATGCCTGTCATCCTTGGCCATGCCCCATACCGGGATATCCAGCTCCAGATCCCTTAGGACCTCCCTGGCGGCATTCACATGGGCTGCTCCGCCATCCACAAGAAGCAGATCTGGGAGTGTGGAGAAGGCCTCATCGACTGACCCCTCCAGATAACGGTTGAACCTTCTGATAAGGGTTTCCTGCATGCTTCCGTAATCGTTCTGCTCAATGATGACCTTCATCTTAAAGCGCCTGTAGAGTTTATTCTCAGAGTGACCGTCCTTAAACACCACCATGGATGAAACGATTTCGGTGTTGCCGGTATTGGAGATATCATAGGCTTCAATATATTGAGGGAGCCTTTTCAGCTTCAGCTCGGCCTGAAGGGTCTTTAGAACCTCCAGAGACTGGGCCTGCCTTGCCAGAACGTTTCGCTGATACAGCTCCAGCTCCTCTTTGGCATTGGCTTCGGCCATATCGATCAGCTCAGCCTTCACACCCCTTTGGGGGACGATGAGCGTCACCTTGCTTCCCCTTCTCTCTGACAGCAAGGAGGAGAGCACCTCTATGGATTCAGGCTCATACTGCAGTGCGATCTCCTTTGGAATCTCAGGGTTATGATCATAGTACTGGAGCACAAAGGAGTCCATTACCTCTCCCTGAGAGGATGCCCCCATGCCCTCCAAGACGAAGGAGCGCTTGCCCACAAGCTGACCCGAGCGAATAGACAGGACACTGGCGGCATAGTGCCAGTCGTCTGAGAACAGGGCGATAATGTCTCTTTCCTCAAACTTCACCGAAGAGACAATCTGCTTTTTATACAGATCCTTGACGCTTTTCAGCCTGTCACGGATAGCGGCAGCCTTTTCAAACTGAAGCTCCTCCGAAAGCCTCTCCATCTCGCTCTCCAGGGTTTTGATGACATCATCCTGACGTCCTTCCAGAAAAGCGATAGCATCCTTCACAATCTTCTGATAGTCCTGCTTGGAAATATCCCCACTGCAGGGGGAGGCACAGAGCCCGATATGAGCATACAGGCAGGGACGCTGCTTCTTGTCGGGAGAGATGCTTCTGGTGCAGGTCCTGACAGGAAAAAGCTTACGCAGAAGCTCAATGGATTCTTTTACAGAGCTCATTTTCACATAGGTGCCGAAGTACTTGGCACCGTCCTTCTGCACCTTGCGGGTAATCTCAATGCGCGGGTATTCCTCCTGAACCGTCAGGCGGATATAGGGGTAGGTCTTATCATCCTTAAGCAGGATGTTATATTTAGGCTTGTGCTTTTTAATGAGGTTATTCTCAAGGATAAAGGCTTCCTCTTCGGTGCGGGTAACGATATATTCCAGCGACTCCACATTGGAAACCAGGGTGGCTGTTTTGATATCCCTGTCCTCCTTGTGCTGGAAATAGGATTTGACCCTGTTTTTCAGGACCTTGGCTTTTCCCACATAGATGACGGTACCGGTTATATCCCGCATGATATAACATCCGGGAGAATCGGGAAGGTTTTTTAAGGTTTCTTCAATTGATGCGTTCATATCCACCACCTGAGTCAAAAAAAGGGATCGAAAATCCCTGGTGCATCGGACTTGGTTGTCATGAGTAAATTAGGCCATAAAAGCAAAACAGCCGGCTATCAATAGCCGGCAGTCTCTTGCCACTCAGTCTGTCATACCTGTGTTGGCAAATGCTTCAAGATCGTTCAATGCGGTTTCCTCATCTCTTCCATCGGTGATGATGGTGATCTTGTCGCCAGGGCTTATCCCCAGGGAAAGAAGCCCTAACAGGCTCTTTGCATTTGCCTTGCGTTCCTGCTTCTGAATCCAGATATTGGATTCATATCCGGATGCTTTCTGGATTAGCCTTGCTGCCATCTTGGACTCCAGACCTGTTTTGCTGAGTATTGTTACTTCTCTGGCTACCATAATTGATTCTTCCTCCTGCCTGTTTCCAAGGGTCACTGCGTCTTATATTATACAATAGTAAAATGAAAAATGAAAGCCTTTTTATGTCCAGTATGGACAAACCCTCATGCACGAGCCTTCATGCGCCCCTTCCGGAACAGCACCAAGAAGGCTGCAGCCGTTAAAACGGTACCGCCTGCCGCAAGCCAAACAAGGCTGTCCATTCTGGACATGATATTACCAAATAGCTTAAAGAGGATGACCGGATCGATGCCCAAGCCATCCAGCAGACGGTAAAGGTACTCAGAGATCCCTTTTATCAGGCTTGTTGTAAACTCATTGAGATCGGGCCGGAAAAAGAGATCCATAATGCTATAGATCAAGGCAAGAATGGTGACGGCAAAGGCCAGAATTCGCCGCAAGGATATCGGTGCCGCCTGAATCTTTTCGGTGGCGATCCGTGTCATGATTTTATCCTTAAAGCCTTGAGGCACGGGGATTTCTGAGGCCTCGTCCAGCTGATCTTTAAGCTTCTGCCAGGAGGCATACTCCTTCGCACAGGACGGGCACTTCTTGATATGGTGTTCAATGGCTTCTTCTTCACCCGACTTCAGGGCATCTTCCATAAAGCGATTGAAGCTTTTTTCATCTAAACATGCTTTCATGATCAATACCCCTCCATTTGCTCCTTTAGCATTTTCCTCGCTCTGAAGATCCGATTCTTGACAATGCTCATGGGAACCTTCAAGTATTGGGCGATTTGGTCATATTTCATCCCGGAAAGGTGATAAAGCAGTAAGGGTTGTCTGTATTTTGGCTCAAGCTGAGACACTAGTTCCTCCAGCTTGCTTTTCCTTTCCCTGCTCATAGCCTTCTCCTCAGGTGTGGGCTCCTTATCGGACACATCAAAGGCCTCATCAATGGGCAGACTTTCCTTTCTTTTCCGCAGCATGTCGGTACAGGTATTCATCACGATTCGGGAAAGCCAGGTGGAAAAGCGGTATTCGGGATTATAGGAGCCAAGGTGAATATAGGCCTTCACAAAGGCTTCCTGAGCAGCGTCCTCAGCCAGCTGAGGATCATGCAGACTGCTTATGGCCAGTGAATACACCAGCTTCTGATACCGGTCAACCAGTATCTCAAAGTGCTCCTTCTTACCCTCCATGCAGAGTTTGATGATCTCGTAATCCTGCATACCGTCTCCCATGATAACCATAATACGTATCGACTTGATGCAATGTCTGATAACATCTATATCCTATCAGATAGGCAGAATGATGGAAATAGCCTTCACCAATATCCAGGTGCAAGGATTTTACCCAACTCTTTAATGAAGGAAGCCTCCAGACACCGCTGGACAAATCGGCCTGCGGTGCCTACGGTGAGGTGCTTGAGGCTGTCAGACGCGCTCCCTCGGCCTCGAACATGCAGCCCTGGAGAATTATCCGGGAAGATGGGGCAAACGTCTTCCATTTCTACATGAATGAGCATCCCAGCAATGAGGCTCTAAAGGACATCAGGATTCAAAACAATGATATGGGCATTGCCATGTGCCATTTTGAGCTGGCAGCACAAGCCCTGGGACTTAAAGGACAATGGGTGTTTGAAAAGCCTGGCGATGCGCCATCCGAGCTGGTTTATATCGTCAGCTGGAAAGGCTGAAGCTTATCAGTAAATACTTCATATCTCTTCAATCCCATCAGGAGCATGGTACGTCGACTGGAACGCCGCACCAGGCTCCTTTTTCCTTTCAGCGTTCTCGCTATCAATAGAATCTATTTTATATCGGTGTGGCTGCGTGATTCGGCCATCTTCATTGCTGAATGGGTGATCTATGTGCCATCGGAAATAAGGATAGGTCATAATCAAGCCCCCGGAATAAAACCACTAGGTTAAAAATCCTCGTATCCCCTTTATTATGACTGTCTTCAGGGTAAGTCCGAAACAGGCCAAATCAGCCGCCATGGCGCATTTATCAGGAAATATTTATAATAAAGCAATAAATTATAGTATGATCAAAGTCGTGCGCTTTTACAACGCAAAGGACAAAGTCATGAAAGGAAATGGTGGTCTCATGTATACCTGTTCGGTGATCATGGCCGGGGGTGGCGGAACACGCTTCTGGCCCTTAAGCAGAAAAAGCAGACCTAAGCAGTATTTGAACCTTACCGGCAGCAATTGCTTGATCAACCAGACCATTAAACGCCAGGACCCCATCATTCCTGCCGGAGATACCTTTATTGTCACAGCCAAAAGTCAGATGAACCTTTTAAAGAAGGTTCTGATCAAGGATGTCCCCCAGGAAAACATTTTTCTTGAAGGTGTCGGCAGAAATACCGCCCCATGCATCCTTTATGCCGCCATGAAGATCTATAAAAAATACGGCGATGCCATCATGTGCGTATTCCCATCCGATCATTACATCACCGATGAGGTTGAATTCCGCAGGGTGCTTCATAAGGCCTGTGAGGCAGCCAGAAGCTCCCGCAGCCTCATCACCATTGGGATAAAGCCAACCCATCCCTCAACAGGCTTCGGTTACATCCAATATAACCCCTATATGGAGGGAGAGCATGGATATGAGGTGCTGCGGTTCGTTGAAAAGCCCAGCTATGAGAAGGCCTCCTCCTACATTAGCTCGGGAAGCTATTTGTGGAACAGCGGTATGTTTATCTGGCGAATATCGGTCATCCTTGAGAGCTTCCAGCGCTTCCTTCCCAGCATATATGAACCCCTTGATAAAATTCAGGACGTGCTTTGGACAAATCAGGAGGAAGCCGTTCTTGATGAGCTCTATCCCCGCCTTCCAAGCATCTCCATCGACTATGGCATCATGGAGAAGGCGTCCAATGTGCAGGTTTTGCCCGGCTCCTTCGGCTGGAGTGACGTGGGCAGTTGGGATAGCCTCAGTGCCATCATTCCGCCTGACAACAACGGCAATGTGGTGCAGGCCGATCACCTCTCTCTAGATACAAAAAATACTATTGTCTATGGAAACAAGAAGCTGATTGCCACCGTCGGCCTTCAGGATATGATTGTGGTCTCCCTGGAGGACTCCACGCTGATATGCCCGAAAAGCAGGGCTCAGGATGTCAAAAACATAGTCAGCATCTTAGAGCAGAATAATCGCTTTGATATTTTATAAGTCATGGAGGGAACAAGATGAAAAAAGCACTCATTTCAGGGATAACCGGTCAGGACGGGTCCTTCCTGGCTGAGATCCTTCTGGAAAAAGGCTATGAGGTCCATGGCATCATCCGCAGAAGCTCATCCTTCAATACAGGCCGCATCGAGCATTTGTATCTTGATGAGCTGCGCAGGGACATGCATCTCAAGCGAGGAATCTATCTCCACTACGGAGATATGACCGATTCCACCAGTCTGATCCGTCTGATTAAAGAAGTGGAGCCCGATGAGGTTTATAATCTGGCTGCCCAGTCCCACGTCAAGGTCTCCTTTGAGGTTCCTGAGTATACGGCTGACACCGACGGCCTGGGTACATTACGGTTTTTGGAGGCCATTCGCTTTCTGGGCATGGAGCAGCGCTGCCGCTTCTACCAGGCCTCCACCTCAGAGCTTTTCGGGAAGGTTCAGGAGGTGCCCCAAAGCGAAACCACGCCCTTTTACCCCAGGAGTCCATATGCGGTGGCCAAGCAGTATGCCTTCTGGATCGTGAAAAACTACCGTGAGGCCTATAATCTGTTTGCTGTTAACGGCATCCTTTTCAATCATGAATCGGAGCGCCGGGGCGAGACCTTTGTGACCCGGAAGATCACCCTCGCCGCCTCCCGCATTGCACAGGGAAAGCAGGATCGGCTCTATCTGGGTAACCTGAATGCCTATCGGGATTGGGGCTATGCCAGGGATTATGCCGAATGCATGTGGCTGATGCTGCAGTACCATTCTCCCGAGGATTTTGTGGTGGCTACCGGCGAGATGCATACAGTAAGAGAGTTCTGTACCCTGGCCTTTCAGCATGCGGGAATCCAGCTTGAATGGCAGGGCTCCGGGATCGAGGAGAGAGGCATCGACACCGCCACAGGCCGGGTTTTAGTTGAGGTGGATCCCAGGTACTTCAGACCCTCTGAGGTGGAGCAGCTTTTGGGCAATCCAGCCAAGGCCAAGGCGCTATTGGGCTGGAATCCCGCAAATACCTCCTTTGAGCAGCTCGTTAAGATTATGATGGACGCAGACATGCAGTTGGTCAGGGAGGAAAGCTCACAGCGAAAGGAGTATGACTGATGGACAGGCATTCTAAAATCTATGTGGCAGGTCATAACGGCATGGTAGGCTCAGCAATTGTCCGGGCCCTTCAGGCCAAAGGCTATACCAACATTATCGGGGCATCCTCCAGAAAGCTGGATTTAACCCGTCAGCAGGCCGTGGAGGCCTATTTTACCCATGAAAGGCCTGATTATGTCTTTCTGGCCGCCGCCAGGGTGGGCGGTATTCTCGCCAATCAGACCTATCCGGCCGATTTTATCTACACGAATCTCATGATCCAGAGCAATGTCATTCATTCAGCTTACTTAAGCAATGTGAAAAAGCTGCTCTTTCTGGGAAGCTCCTGCATTTACCCTAAGCTTGCCAATCAGCCCATAGGAGAGTCCGAGCTTCTGACCAAGCCCCTTGAGCCCACCAATGAGGCCTATGCCATTGCAAAAATTGCCGGAATTGAAATGTGTAAATTCTACAGAAGGCAATACGGCTGTGATTTCATATCCTGTATGCCCACCAATCTCTATGGCCTGAATGATAACTTTGATCTGGAAAACTCCCACGTTCTGCCGGCCCTTATACGAAAATTCCACGAAGCTAAGGTCAACGGTTCACCTCAGGTCGTCCTATGGGGAACAGGCAGACCTAAGCGCGAGTTCCTTCATGTGGACGACCTGGCCGAAGCCTGTCTGTTCCTTATGGAGCATTATACAGGCGAAGAGCATATCAACATCGGCACCGGCGAGGATCTTGAGATCGGTGAGCTGGCCGAGCTGGTCAAGCACATCGTAGGTTATAAGGGAGAGATCGTATTTGATCCTTCCAAGCCCGACGGCACCCTCAGAAAGCTCCTGAATGTGTCAAAAATCAACAGTCTGGGTTGGAAGGCCAAGATAGGCCTCGAGGAGGGCATCACCTCAACCTATTTCTGGTATACCGAGCACATGCGCCAGCTGGCATAATTTTGTCATAAAGCTGGAAAATAGTTCGGAAATTTTACAAGCCATCCAATTGTTTATAAAATCAACTTGCCAAGGAATATGGCGGCGCAGGTCATTTGGTGTCAAGACCTGAAAGTGCTCATCCCCCTGTTCCCTCGGTCAACAAAGTGCTATTGCTGTAGGAGGTAGTCAATATGATGCTCACCCTGTTGGAGGAAATGAATAAGCGCGAATCTGATGGCAGCCCTGTGAAGGTTGCCATTTCAGGGACAGGCTTTATCGGCCGGGGACTTATCATACAGCTCAGCTTTATTAAGGGAATGCGATTGGTTGCCGCAGCAAACAGAACCATCCATAAGGCGGTGGCTGCTATAGAACAGATGAAGGGAAGCCCTGAAAAGGCGGTTTGCGTCGATGCCGCTGAGCTGAAAAAGGCGATAAGTGAGAAGAAAATCGCAGTAGTATCGGATCCCATGCTGCTTTTGGAAAGCGGTGCCGACATCCTTGTGGATACAACGGGGGATCCCATCAGCGGAGCTATGCTGGCCATGGGGGCTATTCAGTGCGGCATGGACTTTGTTGCCAATGCCGAAATGGATATTACCTTCGGATCTGTCATGGCTGCCATGGCTAAAGAAAAGAAGGTTGTCTATAGCGGGGCCGGCGGTGACGAGCCCGGCGTTATCCTCAAGCTCTACAATTATGTGAAGTTTTTAGGCTTCGATATCATCGCCGCAGGCAAGTTTAAGGGCTTTACCGATTGCTTTGCCAACCCGGACAGCGTCATGCCCTGGGCTACAGGCTACAATCAGAGCAGCGTCAAGATCGCCTCCTTCGCCGATGGTACGAAGATGAGCATTGAAATGGGCATGGTCGCCAATGCCCTCGGTTTCGTCCCCGATATCCAGGGCATGCACTGTCCCGAAGCTCCTCTTGAGGCCGTCAAGGATATCCTTAAGTTAGAGAAGGACGGGGGCATCCTGAAGAAGTCCGGCGTTGTGGAGGTAGTCAAGGGTGCTCAGCCCAGCGGCGGTGTTTTCGTCATCGCCCACACCGACCATCCTCAGATTATCTCTGACATGAAATACTACAAGATGGGAGACGGCAGCTACTATCTCTTCTACATCCCCTATCATCTCTGCTCGGTGGAAATGGCCGAGGGTCTGGCTGAAATTGCGCTCTACCGCTCACCCTCCATCGTATCCCGGTTAGAGCCTTCTGCCAATGTCTTTGCCTGTGCCAAAAAGCCACTGAAGCCCGGTGATGTTTTGGACGGCATCGGTGGGTTCAGCTTTTATGGTGTGCTTGACCGCATTGAGCCCATCATCTCCCAGAATCTTCTGCCTGTGGGTTTGGCCCCGGGTCTTAAGGTCACCAGTCGAATACAGCCCGGTGAGGCCATAACCCTGCGGGATGTTGAGATAGATTTCACGAAATTCCCCTACAGCCTGTGGCAAAATTGCCTGTCGGTCGCAGTTTGAGTATAAGAAAGGGTAATCCCATGATATCTGAAAACCTGCAAGGTATCGATTATATTGAGCTTGATGCAGACAAGCTGGTTAATAACCTTAAACAACGGTGGGCCACTATTTTGCTACTGGTGGTGCTGTTCTGCACTCTGGCTTTCCTCCTGACCATCTTCGAGGCACCAAGCTACTCGGCCTCGGCGGCTGTCACGCTGCTGGATGATAAGAGCGATCCGGTGCTGGACTGGCGGCGTATCGACATCAACAAGCAGCTGCTCAATGATTATCAGGTATTGCTGGGCACAAACCGGCTGATCTCAAAGGCCTTGAAAAATATCAACAACCCCTCTGCTGTGGATGATATCAAATCACGGCTCAACATATGGGCCGATGAAAAGGCCCGAATAATCACTGTGAGCTACGAGGATGCCGACAAACGCCTTGCCGCCGCGCTCCCCAATGAGCTGGTGAGACTTCTGGCCGAGGAGACCTATGACATCATCCCCAATAGAAGCCTTCGGGTGCTCTATACCGCCAGGGAACAGGATCAGAATAGCAGTGCCAATCTTCCCCGAAGGATCATAATGGGCGGCTTGGCCGGACTTATTGCCGGATGCATCCTCCTTTTGATCCCCCAAAGCCGCAAAAGCCTCTGTCAGGGCGAATAACACCCGGAGGAGAGCCATGAAGGTACTGATTACCGGTTCAAAGGGGCGATTAGGGCAGGCTTTGGTTCGTCGGTTGACAACCGACGACAGGATTACGCTCCATGCTTTTGGACACCACGAGCTGGATATCACACAAGCTAAAAAAATCGCCCATTGGATTACCGCCTTAAGGCCGGATATTATCATCAACTGCGCTGCAGCCACCAACGTCGATTACCTTGAGGATCATGCAGACCTGGCCTATGCCGTGAACGCCCTGGGATGCGTTAACCTGGCCCTCATGGCAGAGGCCGGCAAAGCAAGGCTTATACATATTTCAACAGATTACGTCTTTGACGGCAGGACAGCAGACGAGAGCAAAGCACTGCGTCCCTACATAGAAACCGACCCCACCCATCCATTAAATGTCTACGGCAGCTCCAAGCTGGAGGGTGAAAGGTTGATTGCCAGGAACAGCAGCCGGCATACCATCCTGAGAACTGGGTGGCTCTTCGGCGGAGGCTGGGATTTCCTCGAGAAGATAATCATCAGGGCCAAAAAGAGCGATGCCATAAAGGTGGTGAGCGGTCAGGAGGGAACCCCAACCAGCCTCAAGGCCCTTACCCGAATCATCCACAGGTTGCTGTACACAGAGCTTTTGGGGCTTTATCACGCCTCCTGCAATGGCGCTTGCAGCTGGTATGAGTTTGCCTGCGAGATCAAGCGTGTTTTTTCCCTGGGCAGCCAAATCCACCCCTGCGGAAGTGATGAGTACCCTACCCGGGCTCTGCGCCCACCCTACTCGGTTTTAAACTCATCCCGGATCGAAAAAGACCTGGGCATAACCCTTCCCCATTGGAAGGATGCCCTGTATGAATATGCCGGAAGTATCGGAAAGGATTAAGAATATGGCGAATTTCAGTATTGAGAAAACCCCCATAGACGGATTAATGGTTGTGACATCCAGAATCTATCGCGATGAACGGGGCTGCTTCTTCGAATCCTATCACAGAGAAGCTCTCCATGAGCTGGGCCTTGATGCCGACTTTGTCCAGGATAATGTCTCCCGCTCGGCAAAGGGTGTCATCAGAGGCATGCATTTTCAGAAGCATTACCCCCAGGGAAAGCTGGTTAGAGCAATAGCCGGCAGGATATTCGATGTGGCCGTGGATCTCAGGGAGGACAGCAGCACCTTTAAACAGTGGTTCGGTATTGAGCTGAGTCCCGATAATGGCTTTGCGCTTTTTATTCCGGCAGGGTTCGCCCACGGATTTCTTGCCCTGGAGGACCAAACCTGTGTACACTACAAGGCCACCGATTATTATCACCCCGAGGATGAGGGCGGCTTTAGATACGATGACACGGAGATATCCATCCAATGGCCGCAGGTTGACGGGGAGTTTATTGTTTCGAGTAAGGATCGGGCTCTGCCTGAGCTTTATAAGGCTATGGCATGGGCCATGATGATACACGCTTAAAACGCCATCTATTGATCTGTTTATCGAATAAGGAGGCACATCATATGCCCAAAAAGACCTATCTTATCACCGGCGGTGCCGGCTTTATCGGCTCCAATTTCATCAGATTCCTGCTGAGTACCCGACAAAACATCCGGGTCATCAACGTGGACAAGCTGACCTATGCAGGAAACCTGGAGAACCTAAAGGATATAGAGGAAAATGATAATTACTTTTTCTACCCCTACGACATCTGCGATCAGGAAAGAATAGATACCCTCTTCAAGGCCTGCGATATCGACTATGTGGTTAACTTCGCAGCCGAGAGCCATGTAGATCGCAGCATCCGGAATCCTGAAATCTTCGTCCAAACCAACATCAACGGCACACGAGTCCTCCTTGATGAAGCCCTTACCCATTGGAAAACCGGCAGGGGCTTCCGGGACGGCTGCAAATATATCCAGATTTCCACCGATGAGGTCTATGGCTCTCTGGGTGAGTCGGGCTATTTCACCGAAAAGACGCCCATCAATCCCCACAGCCCCTATTCGGCAAGCAAGGCTGCTGCCGATTTATTGGTTCTGGCCTATCACGATACCTTTGGGCTGCCGGTCAATATCACCCGCTGCTCCAACAACTACGGTCCCTATCAGTTCCCCGAAAAGCTGATCCCGCTGATGATCTCCAATTGTCTCAGCGGCAAGCCCCTTCCCGTCTATGGTGACGGCAGAAACGTGAGGGACTGGCTCCACGTCCTGGATCATTGTGAAGCCATAGACACAGTGATCGAAAAAGGATTGGATGGTGAGGTCTATAATATCGGCGGCCATAATGAGCGGTCCAATATCGAGATTGTGAAGACCATTATCAGGACGGTTCGGGAAGCCCTTGATCGGGCAGACCCACGCCTGCCGAAAATCGATGACAGGCTCATCTGCTTCGTGGCCGATCGGATGGGCCACGACAGGCGCTATGCCATCGACCCCGAAAAGATCGGCAAAGAGCTGGGCTGGAAACCAAAAATCATGTTTGATGAGGGTATTCGCATGACCGTGCGCTGGTATCTTACCCATTCCGACTGGCTGGCCAAGGTGACCAGCGGCGAATACAGAAGCTATTATGAAGCATATTACGGAGGCTTGAAGCACGCATGAAAACGGCCATGATGGTTTTAAACTACAACTCCTATGAACTGACCCGGAAGCTTACGGAGCAGGTAAGGGATTATCAATCCATTGACCATATCGTGATCATCGATAACCGGTCAACCGATGATTCCTTTGAGAAGCTGCTTGGTTTGGCCGATTCAAAGATTCATGTCATCAGGACTGATGAAAACGGCGGCTATGCCAAAGGAAACAACTTCGGCCTCCGCTATGCCAGAGAGCACTTCAATCCCGATTTCTTCATCATGGCCAACCCCGATATCCTTTTTAGTGAGGAAGTGGTTCGAGGGATCCTTGAACAGTTTACTGAAAACGACACCATAGGCTCCTGCCTGATGCGCCTTAATGGCACCATAGATCTTCGCATGACGGCATGGCGGTTCCCCAGCTATGGGAAGGTGCTCAAAGAAACCTCCTTTGTGGCAAGCTCGCTCTTCAAGAATCGGTCAGATTATGCCCATGAGCTGGAAAAGGGTGTTAAGCATTACGTTGAGGTGATCTCGGGAGCCTTCTTCATCATCAGAGCCGACAGGTTTTTTGAGCTGGGCCTTTTCGATGAAAGAACCTTCCTTTTCTATGAGGAAAACATCCTGTGCACCAAGGTCAGGGCACGAGGTGAGGGCGTTTTTGTCATCAGCAGCCTCTACTATGACCACATCCACGGCGGCTCAATCGGGAAGGTCCCCAATGACGTTCGTAAATTCATGGTGGTGCAAAACTCGGCACGGGTTTATTTAGAGGAAGCACTGAAGGTATCTAAGCCTCAATTGCGGTTTTTCGACCTCATGGTGGCCTGGGGCAAGGGTGAGATTGCTGCCAAGAGCCTTATGAAGAAAGTGATTGGGAGGGATTAATCCATGAAAGGCATCATTCTTTCCGGTGGCACGGGATCAAGGCTTTTCCCTTTGACCAATGTCCTGTCCAAGCAAATCCTTCCGGTATATGACAAGCCCATGATCTATTATCCCCTATCGGTCCTGATGCTGGCCGGTATTCGGGAGATACTGATCATCTCCTCTCCCCGTGATTTACCAGTGTTTGAGAGGCTTTTAGGCGACGGAAGCGATTATGGATTAAGGTTTGAATACAGGTTTCAGGAAAGACCTGCAGGCCTCGCTCAGGCCTTTATCATCGGGGAAGACTTCATAGACCACGAGCCGGTGTGCATGATCCTGGGAGACAATCTCTTTTACGGCCAGAGCTTCAACCAGCAGCTGGAAAGATGCGCCAGGCTCACTGACGGCGCCGTTATCTTCGGGTATTACGTCAAATACCCCAATGCCTACGGTGTGGTGGAGTTCGATGAGCATATGAATGCCATATCCATCGAGGAAAAGCCCGAAAATCCTAAATCCCACTATGCGGTTCCCGGCCTCTACTTCTATGACGGGAATGTTTCGGAGATGGCGAAAACCTTGAAGCCCTCCAAAAGAAACGAGCTTGAAATCACCGATCTCAGCTGCGAGTATCTAAAGCGCGGAAAGCTGAAGGTGGAGCTCATGGGCAGAGGCATGGCCTGGCTTGACACGGGCACTCATCAGGACCTGCTCCGGGCATCCAACTTTGTGGAAACCATTCAAAGCAGACAGGGCATGTTTATCGCCTGCATCGAGGAAATCGCCTATAAAAGGAAGTATATCGGCGCCGAACAGCTGGAGAGGCTTGCCCGGCGCTATGTCAGCACAGACTACGGAAGATATCTTTATGATCTTTTGAAAGCCCAGTAGAGAGGGAAAAGCAAAATGAAGATCAGAATTAACTATCCCCTGATTTCAGTAATACTCTACTATATAGTATCCACCAGCTTCTTCGGGCTGGTGGACAACGAGACCGTGCGCATTGTCGGCTTTAAGCTGACAGACCTGTTTGCCATGGTGATGCTCGTCCCCATCCTCCTGCTTTACTATTATAAAAGAATCACCATCTCCGCCAACTACATCTACTTGATGCTCATGACATGGGTGTTCTACGTCATTTTGGAGGCCCTAGTCAATTCCATCTTTATGGATAATGTCTCCTTCGATTATGCCATTCGGAGCATCAGGGTTTACCTTTACCTGGCTGTTTTCTTCCTGGCAGCCATACCGCCTTCTGCGGCTTCGGTCAACAAGCTGCTGGAGGCCATGATTTGGCTGGATTTTATCAGCAGCCTGCTGTATAACGCCCAGTTTATCACCGGAGTCCATTTTCTAAAAGGGCATTATCTGATGAACTTTTCGGTGGGCGGCATGTCCTTTATCCGGGGCTATACGGGCATGCCGGTCTCCTTTGTCTTTGATATATGCGCCCTGCTCTTCCTTAAAAATGAGATCAGGATTGTGAGATCTTCAGCCCTGAGAGTACTCATGGCACTATCCATCGGTCTTTCATGCTTTGCCACACTGACTCGGGGTGTTTATCTGGTGGTTTGCCTTATGGTTTCCTTTTATGTATTCAGGACCTATGTGAAGAGAATCGACTGGAAGTCCCTCTTCATCGTTTTAGGTTACACCGTGCTCCTGATCTATTTCATCACCTCTCCCATTGTGAAGGATATGGCTCAGATGGTGGTGGAGGATCTGAAAAGCCCAAAGACAGGCAATGTTTCATTGCGCCTGAGCATGCTGGCCGAGAGGGTGGATTATCTCACAAGCCACGATCAGCTTCTGTTTGGCATCGGCCCTAAGAGCGATTCCGATCCCAGTGTATCCCTTCAGTTTCGTTATGGTGTCGCAAGCCAGACAGGCATCGTCACCGATGACATCGGCATGGCAGGCTTCTTTCTCCAATACGGGCTCATGGGCTTTATCCTTATGATCGCGCTGCTGGGGGGGGCTTGTCTTGTCAAAACCCCGACAAACAAGGGCTTGATGCTGGCCGCCAAGCTTCAGGTTTTAGCTTTTCTCCTGCTTTATTTTGACAGCGGATCCCTGCACTACGAAAAAACACTCTTTGTCATCGGCGTCTATCTGGCCGCCATCATGCGAAACAGTATGGCCTGTGTTCAGGAAGGCTTAAGCCCCGATAGCCCTGCAACATTTATAAAGATAAAGGAAGACATATCTCATGCGTAAAGAAGAGTCCCTTGTCGCGAATTACCTGTTCAATGCCATCTCCACTGTGGTCAATTTTGCCTTTCCATTCATGATGGGCTACTTCCTGATGAGAAAGCTCATGCCCGATGGTTATGGTGTGTTCTCCTACATGCTGAGCCTGACAGCTTATTTTATTGGTTTTTTCAGGCTCGGGCTTCCCCTGATCATGCTCCGTGACTTGCCTAAGCATAGGGAGGATAAAAAGATCCTTTCCTATCATTTCTTCAGGGTTCAGGCCATTATGGCAATAAATCTGGTATTCACGGTTCTCGTCTATCTTGCTTTCTATTTTGCCGCCGGAGACAATTTTGTGCGAAACAGGAGCATCTATCTCATATTCATCCTCTACATCGTCCTGTCGGTCTTCGATTTTGAATGGTTTTTCTGGGCCGTGAGACGCTTTAAAATCGTGACCGTGGCTTCGGTGATTCAGAAGGCCATCCTTCTGGCCGCCATTGTCCTGTGGGTCAATGAACCTGAGGATCTCCAATTCTATACCTGGATCTTCATGCTTTCCCATGTGGTAAAGTTTGGGACATATCTGATTTATGCAAGGCAATTGCTGGATTACCGGGAATTTAGCCTTAAAGGCCTTTTGACCTACTACAGGGGGATCGGGAAAAAGGCCGCGCTGATGTATTTTTCACTCCTTGCCGAAACGCTATATATCAGCATCGCCACTCTAATGATAGGCTGGTTCCTTGACAATGCCCAGGTTGCCTACTATACCCTTATATTAAGTGTCATATCGGTGGTAAAGCAGGTCATGAACATTGTGATGCCCATCATGCTGAGCTATCACTCCGAAAAGTTGGAGCTGCATAAGCTCAAGCCGAATCCAGGTGAGCAAGGGAGCAATCCAAAATCCAATGTGACCATGCGGGTGACCTTCTCTATCATGAACATGCTGGCCATCCCGGCTCTGGTGGGAGGGGTGCTGTTGTCGAGAGATCTCTTAGGAATCTTTATCACCGGAGAAGAGATCCTGTCCTATCGGGTAGATCTGGCCCTGTCCATCCTGCTGGTGATGCCGGTCATTTCCTCCTATACCACCTTCATCTCCTCACAGGTTATCCTTCCTCTGGGAATGGACAGATTCTACTCCCTGTCTGCATTTACGGCCGCTACCTTTAATATCGTCGTAAACCTTATCATGATTCCCTGGCTGGGGCTCATAGGTGCAGCCATCACCAGCGTCCTCACCGAGCTCCTGATCCTTAGCCTATGCTTTGTGTTTCATAAAAACCTATTTATGGACCATATCCGGATCAAGTACTCCTGGAAATATATTTTGGGGGCTTTGACTGCCGGTATTGTCCTTTACTATGTCAGACAGGGCATGCACGCCGAGATCCTGAGCATTCCCCGGATCCTGATATGCATGGTGATCTATGGCGCGGTCTATGGCCTGTGTCTGCTGCTTTTGAGGGATTACACCGTTATGCGCGTCAAGGAACTGGTATTGAGCAAGCTGAGTATTTCAAAGCAAAAATCACAAATGGAAAGGTTATGATAGCATGAGAATCAGTATTATCGGTCTTGGGTATGTGGGATGTGTCAGTGCAGGATGCCTCGCGGAAATGGGCCATGAGGTCATCGGTGTGGATGTTCATCCAGGTAAGGTGCAGGCCATTCAGGAGGGAAGACCAACGATTATTGAAAAGGGTATCGAGGCCCTTATGTCAGAGGTGCATCAGGCAGGAAGGCTTAGAGCCACCGAGGATATTGGCTATGCCATCGCCAATAGCGACATATCCTTCATTTCGGTAGGCACCCCCGGTGACAAAAACGGCAATCTGGATTTATCGGCCATATATAAGGTGGCCGTTGAAATTGGCCAGACCCTTAAAGATAAGCCCGATTTTCATGCCATTGTAATCAGAAGTACCGTTATCCCCGGTACCACCGAGGCGGTTTCAGAGAAGATCGCACAAGCTTCGGGGAAAATACCCGAAGCTGACTTCTCTGTGGCTGTTAATCCCGAATTCCTTAGAGAGGGCTCTGCTATTGAGGATTTCCATCATCCGCCCCTGACCCTCATTGGCACTGGCAATGAACGGGTCATAGAGCTTCTGACCACACTCTACGAGACTATTCCGGGAGAAAAGATCGTCACCGACATCGGCCATGCCGAAATCGCAAAGATGGTGAGCAATGCCTTTCACGCATTGAAAATCGTCTTCGCAAATGAAGTAGGCAATATATGCAAAGCCCTGAAAATAGACAGTCACAAGGTCATGGATGTGTTCTGCAGGGATAATCGTCTAAATATCTCAAGGGCCTACCTGAAGCCGGGATTTGCTTATGGCGGCTCATGCCTGCCAAAGGACACCCGGGCTCTGGAAATGCTGGCCTACAGCCGCTTCCTTGAGGTGCCGGTGCTCTCGGCCATTTCTCGCAGCAATCAGCTCCAAATCCGTCATGCCCTTGATCTCATCACCTCACGGAAGGCAAGAAATATCGGGATTCTTGGCTTAAGCTTCAAGCCGGGCACCGATGATCTCCGCAACAGCCCTATGGTATTTCTGGCTGAAGCCCTGCTGGGCAAGGGCTACCTCCTGCGAATCTACGACAGAAATGTGAGGCTAGCCGAGCTGTCGGGAACCAACAAGCAATTCATTGAAGATAGAATACCTCACCTGCAGCATTTCATCGTAGAAAGCCTTGAGGAAGTGATGACCTCCAGCGAAATCATCGTGATCGGTAATAAAGAGGATTTTGTTATAGATGCTCTCAGTCAAAACCCTGGTAAAACCGTCATTGATCTGGTGCGCATAGCCGACACCATCGCCTATCAGGGCAGCTATGAGGGAATCAGCTGGCATGTCAATTAAGCAGTAAAGGAGTCCTGGTTTTGGAAAGAAAGGTCTTGATCGTGGTAGAGAACCTTCCTGTACCCTTCGACACCCGGATTTGGCAGGAAGCTACCACCCTTGTCCGCAACGGTTACGTGGTTTCGGTCATTTCCCCAATGGGCAAGGGTTATGAAAAGGAATTTGAGGTTTTAGAGGGAGTCCACATCTACAGGCACCCGCTTCCCAAAGAGGGCAACGGATTTTTGGGCTATTTCAACGAGTATTTCTGCGCCTTATGGCATGAATACAGGCTGGCAAGGAAGGTCCGAAAAGAAGTGGGCTTCGATGTGATTCACGGGGCTAATCCGCCCGATAACATCTTCCTGCTGTCCTATCTGTTCAGAGGCGTGGACTTCATCTTTGATCACCATGATATTTGCCCCGAGCTATACTATGCCAAGTTCAGGAAATATGGTATCCTTTATCGCATCCAGCTTCTGCTTGAAAGGCTCACCTACAGAAGAGCCTCCATCGCCTTCGTTACCAATGAGTCCTATCGGAAAATCGCTATGAGCAGGGGGATGATGAAGGACGAGGACGTCTTCGTATTGCGCAGCGGGCCAAGACTGGAACGGATGAGGATCCAGCCGCCCAATCCCAGCCTGAAAATGGGCAAAAGGTACCTGGTGGCTTATGTGGGTGTCATCGGACAGCAGGAAGGCCTGGATTATCTGGTTGACGCAGCCTATTATATCCGAAACACCTTGAATCGCGATGACATAAGGTATGTGATCTGCGGCGGAGGGCCCTATCTTGAAACCTTAAGCACCAGGATAGAAGCCTTGAGGCTATCGGGAATTATGGAGCTTACTGGAAGAATCCCCGACGACCGCCTGATGGAAACTCTCAATACGGCAGACATCTGTCTCAACCCTGATGAGTTTAATGAGATGAATGACAAATCCACTATGAACAAGGTTTTAGAGTACATGGCCCTGGCCAAGCCCATGGTCCAGTTTGATCTGACCGAGGGCCGATTTTCAGCCGATAAGGCCTCCCTATATGCAAAGGCTAATGATGCGGTGGATCTGGCGCACAAGATCATAACACTGCTTGATGATGAAGAGATGAGAGTCTTCATGGGCCAATACGGCTACAACCGAATTCTCAATCAGCTCTCCTGGGAGCACACTCACAAGGCTCTTTTAGAGGGCTACGACTATTACTATACGAAAAAACGCATCAGGGATGCGGTCATACATCCGGTTCACCAATGGCGCAGGTAAGGACGGCTGTATGGCTTTTAAAGCCCTCTTGCCGTTATAAAACAACCATGAAGCCGATATCATCCTAAAACATAATCAGGAAAGGTTATTGGAATGAGAATAAAAGCACGGTTGTGTCTTTTGATGATTTTTCTTGCAGCAGCCCTCTACTTAATTAATATCAGTCCGGAGGCCGAGCCTCCCGTGATTGGCCCTCCGACGCCCACTGAGACAGCTACCCCTGCGAACTTCCATGGGATTGGGGAAACAGCCGGCCCTTTGACCACCGATCCGGAGGACAAGGCTACACCCGCATCGGAGGCTTCACCGTCTGCTGATCCCATCACCGAGTCTACACCCGATCCCTCCCTACCGGCGGATCTACCTTCTGTAACGCCTTCTGAAACCATATCACCTACGCCCACCGCAACACCCGTTCCAACCCCTGATCCTAATGCCGCACCTTCTCATACACCTACTTCCACACCTTCTACTTCGCCAAAACCACCCCCATCCCCTACGACTTCCCCAGTACCTACGTCAAATCCGCCCGAACAGACTGTCCGGGCCTCCAGCTATGGGGTATCGGGCAGCATCACCGAAACCCTGTGCGCCTTTATTGCAGGAAGCGACAAAATAACGGTGGACAGTACCGAAAGCTTTCTGGTAGGACAGGGCGTTGCCATTGAGGGTGCCGGAAGAAGCGGGGTCAAAGATGGCTGGCTTGTCACCGCTATCCTCTCCATCGACGGAAATGTCCTTACGGTCAGGAATGCAGCCCATGCCAGCGGATATGCCAAAAGGCTCATACACGATGATTCAGCGGCCATGCAGGAGGCCGTGAACGCGGCGGGATCAAAGCTGATCATCGATGTCAAGCACTGCTATATCCACAATGTCAGGCTAAAATCCAACCTCACCGTTACCGGGGATAGGCCCATCCTCTATGCCCCACCCTATACCACCAACCCCAACCATCGCTATAATGTGGATTATCAGATATTCTATATCGAGGGAAAGCACAATATTGTTATCGATAATCTCGTCTTTGACCAAGGCTCCACCAGAGGTGTTGAGGGAGACCTGTATAACGGTGTTATCTCCTTCCGCAGCATCAACAACGAGAACATCACCTTTAAAAACAATCTGTTCCAAAACGGCAAATATCTTGCCGGGCGTAATTACGGAAGCCAAAAAAACATCCGGTTCTATCGAAATACCTTCAATAATGTGGATACCGCCATGCACTTCTATGGCGATATTCAGGCAGATGGCATCACCATTGAGGAAAACGTGGTCAGCGACGGCACTTCCGAGTGCGTGGCCATCATCTCGGGGCAGTCCCCTAACTCCTGGGCAAGAAACATCAAGATCATTAATAACAAGTTTTCGGGCAAGGTCAAGTCTGCAGCTATATTCTACGGAGGCAACACCACCTATTGTGAAATTGCATTCAATACCATTGAAAACTGCCTTGGCGGTATCATCTGTTATGATAAGCACATTGAGGACCAGCCCATCACCTCACAGCACATCAGTATTCATGGCAATACCATCACCACCGGTGACTGGATTGGTATCCAGGCAGCCGGCAGAGATATAGATATCATCAAGAATACCATCACAGGCTATCAGGTTGATGGCATCAGCTTCGACACCAGAACCATCTCGGAAAATGTGACCATTCGAGAAAATATCATCATTGCGTGCGGTGCACCCATGAGGCTTCAGCATCTAAAAAATGCTGTGGTGACCAAGAATATCATTAAGTCTTATTCAGAACTTAAGGACTTCCCTGACGGAATTGTCCTGAGGAACAATCTTTCGGATACCACCATCGAGGACAATCAGTTTATATTGCTTAAATAGATGGGATAGGCTTCTCGTGGGCATTGAAATAGATGCCGGTTAATGCTGGCGGGACAAGCCCTGAGGCGCGTCCATGGAAGCACTGCGGCCCCGGTATCCCAGCCGTGAGAAATTCACATGCCTGAACAGCTTATTGAGAAGATAGGCTGTGAGCCCCACAATAAGCAGATAGAAAACCAGGGTTATGGATGCCTTCAGGTGAACGAAATGGAAGTAAAGCTTGTATACCAGCATATGAAGGAGATAGATTTCAAAGGATATCCCTCCGATGAAGGCCAAGGGCTTTGAGCCTATCCTGAGCTTCTGCATAAGGCAGAGGATTGCTGCCACAAAGAAGACCGAGGAGGCTGTATCCACGAGATTTCTGCCATTTTGAAGGTCGGCATGGTGGGCAAGCATATAGGTAAGGCCAAAGGAAACGAGGAAAAAGCAGGTCACCCAGGGGTAAAACAGCCGAATCGTGCCCACGATTTTCTGATAATACAGGGCCACAAACACACCCATGGGAAAGCAGAAAAGGGTATTGTACCACCAAACGCCTACACCCGCCCTGTTCAGCAGCACAAAGCAAACCGCCGAGGCAGCCGCCAGGAGCCAAAAGGCGACCTTTCTTGAAAAGCACTTGAACAGGATATAAAAGATCAAATAGCATCCCAGGATGGCCACGGCAAACCAAAGGGTATCATCAAGCAGCTTAATCCCCGCAAGGTACAACAAGGTGCTACCCAGGTCGTGGGGATTATCGAAAATGAAAAAATCTGTCAGGAGAAACAGGGCATTGCAGCATAGAAAGGGAATATAAACCTTGCTCAGCCTTTTTAGAAGGAAGCCTGTCAAGCCATCGTTTCTGCTCTGCAATGATGCCGCTAAGCCGTATCCCGACAGGAAGAAGAATAATGCCACGGCCAGATAACCCAGGTAGGTGAACTCTCCGGCCCAACCCGGATCGTCCATGCGCTGCACCAAATGGTGCAGGACAACCACCAGAATGGCCAGTCCCTTAAGGCTGTCTGTTGTGGTGCGGGATAGAGAATCGTCATTGTATGCTTTTTTCTTAAATAACCTTGCCTTAAAAAACACTAAGGCCGGTAAAGCCACAAAAGCAATGCCGATAGTGAAAAAACGGTCTGTGAAAAATAGTTCTGCTTCCATCTATAACCCCTCCCTTTGTTTCTATTATATTAAGTTTTCATGGATCAATTATGTTATGGGCAATACTGCCGACCAAACCTTATATCGCGTATAACCCATAATCTTTCTTGCTTTTTCTGCGTTTCTCTTAAAAAAGTCGAAATTAGGGTGCTCGCTTCACCATTAAGGGACAACTGGAATATTGTACAATAGGAAGTTCATCTGAGGACGACAAAAATATGCAGAACAAAGTAAGCATCATAATGATTGCACTGATTGTTTTACTGGCCTTCCTTCTGGGGCTTATATACTTCCATCTGGTCAACAATCCCTGGTCAGATCCGGGAACGACGGTCACACCTACTGTGACACCGACCGATATACCTACCGAGACACCTACCGAAACGCCTACTG
>Ga0116192_1000826_pt1 | contig 22884 bp, 29 predicted proteins | sample AD_UKC113_MetaG_FD_89876 | JGI IMG/M metagenome (GOLD analysis project Ga0116192, IMG submission 89876) | Active sludge microbial communities of municipal wastewater-treating anaerobic digesters from Hong Kong - AD_UKC113_MetaG | ecosystem: Engineered > Bioreactor > Anaerobic > Digestate... | reverse complement strand
CCGGGTTTCTGACCTCAGAGGTTTTATAAAAGAGGCATACACCCCCGCCTGTAATTATCTCGAATAAATTTTTTTAATTCAAACCTTTCCATCCATATTCAAACTCATTCATCCGCCTCTTGCCTGAATCAACTTTACTCAATAATCTGCAAATACATTAAATTGTAAGCGGGGAATTGATGAGCGAAGTTATTGATAAAATAGACCAGGTGCTCGTAAAGCTCGGAGGGCTTGACGCAAGATTTGACAGTGTTGAAAAGAAAGTAGATGTCATTGAGGATGAAATCCGGTGCCTCAGGATGGATGCGAGTAAAAACGCTGAAAGGATTATCCGCCTGGAGGAATCTTACAAGAACCTTTCAAAAGACATTGATAGGTCTAACGGCAGGTCAGAAATTGAATTAAAGAGAATTGAACAGAAAGGCTCAGATGACATCAAGGCCCTGCAGGACAATCTCAATGACAAGATGGATAAAAAACTCCTGGCTCTTAAACTTGCTATATATACAGCCCTTGCCTCCGCAGCATTTTCTATCATGCAGTTCGTGTTAAGCTTCTGGAGAGGTTTTAAATAATGGCATACTCGGATTCTGTAAAGATAAGGGCCTATGCCCTCTTTATCCAGGGGGTCACCTATGAAGAGACAGCCAGGCTTCTTTCCAAAGACTTTAAGATTAAAATTACGCCAAACACTATTAAAAATTGGGCAGAAAAGAAGGACAGCCATGGCGGCACCTGGATTGATTACCGTACCGAGACCAGGGCTGTGGCGATGCAGACAGTTGAAGCGGCTGAAAAAAACCGCATTGTGGCAATCCGCGACAAGGCCGAAACCCTTACAGAAAAGATTTTTGACCAGCTGGTGGGGGATGCCGCTCCGAAAATCAGCTCTATGGACGGCGGCAGCTATGCGTTTAAATCTCTTGCCGATTTTATGCTGAAACTTGATCAGAAGACACAGCAGGACATGAGTGTCGTGGCGATTATTCAGATGATGCTTGAAATCTTTGCAGAGGTGCCCGAGGTAAGAAAAGTTATACATAAACACTGGCCGGAGATAGAGAAAGAAATACGGATAAGGATACTGCACCAGAACCCCGAGGAGGGGGCACGAAAAATGATTGGTGAAGCCGATGCCTGATATTGACAAAAGGGAAATCCTTGACGTTATACTCGAGGAGAGCTTAAAAAAGTTTTCCACCATAAAGCCTGAGGACAGAAAACTTTACGGCAAGAACTACGGTCGCGATGATCTTCTTGCCTTTGCAAGATATATTGACCCAAACTTTGTAACGCCCCACCACATCCGGCTTATCGCCGAAAAGCTCGAAGCAGTTGAGCGCGGCGAAATCAAGCGGCTTATCATATCAATACCTCCCCGATTCGGGAAGTCATACCTGACTTCCCAGATTTTTTTGTCATGGTTTATGGGGCGCAATCCAAAACGCGAGGTTATTTTAGCCAGCTATAATGATTCAAAAGCCGAGGAATATACCCGATGGGTCAGAGACACCTGCCGGTATGAACTTTTTAGACAGGTTTTCCCTGACTTTGAGATGAACGAGAACAAACAGGCTGCCGGGGAATGGTACACTGCCGCAGGGGGGAAGGTTTTAGCCGCCGGTATTAAAGGGGGAGTTACAGGCTATGGCGCTAACCTTATGCTTATTGATGACCCGGTAAAGGACTTTGAGCAGGCGACTTCGGACATTATACAGGAAAAGATATGGAACAGGTACAGGGCGGACATTAGGAGCCGGCTTTACCCCGGCGCGGCGATTGTGGTTATAATGACCCGCTGGGCATCCAATGATCTTGCAGGGAGGCTTATTTTGCAGGAGGGGCTTGTCTGCGACGGCGGAAAATGGGAAATGCTCTCGCTGCCGATACTATCGGCTGACGGCGTATCTCTCTGGCCCGAGGCTTACCCGCTTTCAGAGATTCAGGACATCCGGGAGTCTGTGGGTGAAAAGATATTCCAGGCGCTGTATCAGCAGACACCGGTTGACCTTATTGACAGGATTTTCAGCGACCCGATATTCCGGGAAGCCCCTGAGGGGCTCCCTGTAATCGGGTATCTTGACCCGGCATTCGGGGGGAATGACTACTGTGCCCTTACAACAGGCGGGCTCACAGACCCGGACAACGCAAAGGACTCAAAGGCGCACATAACAGGGGGCTATGTATGGCGCAGCCAGATAGATAAGTCTTATGACATGATTGAGCGGATATATAAACAGGAGAAACTCCGCAAGTTATGGATTGAATCTAACCAGGCACAGCGGATTTTAAAGTATGAACTTGAAAAGCGCAGCATGAACATAGGCCTCGTTGACAGTGTAAAAGACAAACACTTCAGGATTATCAACTACGCGAAGCAGAACTGGGGGAACATCTATTTTTCAAAGAACGTCACCCCGGAATATATGAAGCAGCTCCTCAGCTACACGGAGCTTTCAAAAGACAAGGACGCGGCGGATTCCCTTGCGGGGCTCATCCAGCAGCTTGGCATAGGGCAGACCCCTCTTTCTAACCGTTACAGCGGACTGGCCAATTTTTTCAGGAGATTTTAAATGGCAAAACAACAGACTACCCCCCTTGAAAGCAGATATGATTCAATGCAGGGATTTTCAACCGGGAGAGGCACCTCCCGCGATAAGCTTGAGAGGCTCACCCCGAATGTGCGGGCTTATACCCCGCAATCTATAAGGAACTTTTACCTGAGCAATGGCTTCATTGAGAACATAGTTGACGGCCCTGCCGATGACGCGGTGAGGGAATGGATAACGATTAAGACAAACCGGGACAATGATAATCCGGAGACAGGAACCGAAGGGCTTAATATATCGAGAATGATCGCAAACCGCCTTGATGAGCTGAAGGTGCGCGAGAAAGTCAGGGATATAATAAGGTTTTCAAGGATGTACCAGGAGGGGGGTTTTATGTACTGCGGTGTTATTGCTGACAAGCCGCAGGTTTTTAGCGAGCTTGCGCTCCCCATGCCGGAGATTGACCGCATTGATTTTATTAATGTATTCGGGCCTGATTACGTTTCTGTAATCGGCAAGTCCACAAATCCGCTCTCCAAATATTATCATAAGCGCAAATACTACATTGCCGGCACCGAAGTGCATGAATCGCGGATATGGCACATGGTGAGAAATTATCTTCCAGAGGAAAGAAAAGGTGTATCTGTTGTGGCAACTATCCTCGACCCGATTATTGCGCAGGATACTGCTCTCTGGTCTGTGTCGAGCCTTGTTTATGAAATGGCTGTGTGGGTCTTTAAATCTCCGGGGATGAAGACGATGAGCCCGGATAAACTGGCAGAGACCCTGGCTAATATGAAAGCTGTGATCTCGACACAGAGCTGCATGGGTATTGCAGAGGATGAGGAGTTGATGAGGATCACAGGGTCTGAGGCGGGGAAAGGATTTTTGAAGGAGATGTTTGATTTTATAATGGAGAACCTTGCCGGGGTTTCACACATGCCTAAGTCGCGGCTTATGGGCCAAAGCCAGGGGACGATAACGTCGGGACAATATGACCTGCGCGGATATTACGAAGGGGTTGCAAAGTTTCAGGAGACTGAGGTGAGGCACCTGATTTACTGGATTATTGAACTTGTTTTACGCGAACGCAAGGGTGAAATTTTTGAAGCACTTGGCGGAGACTTGTCTTCGCTTGACTGGGAGTTTGATTTTAACCCTCTCTGGGTGGAAGACCCGAAAGAAAAAGCTGAACGGGAGCTTAAAGAGTCACAGCGTGACGGGATATATATTGATAAAGGTGTGCTCTCTCCTTCTGAAGTTAAACAGTTAAGGTTTTCGGAGCTTGAAGAGTTTGACCAGTGGGAGGGACAGCCCCTTGATTTCACAACAAAGCCTATGCCTGATGGTGAAAAAACAGCCGGTGAAGAGGCGAAAAACACCCCCGGGGAAGAGACGCAAAAAAAGGGGGTTTTCGGGGGGTGATTATGTCGCCATATACATATACCCTTTTTTCATGTTTGGAAGCATTTGGAAGCCCTTTGCAAGCGTTTGAGAAGGGATGCAAAGAGACTCCCGGAGTATGTGACATAAAAAAGCGGGGGGACTGCTAAATGTACCCTATAGCCCTTGAAAAACAGTACCAGAAATTCTTTTTAAGCGAGTTCAGAAAACTGGCAGTTCCCTTCCGCGCGGAGATTCTAAAACAGCTTAAAATTGAGATTAAAGCTGACAGTGATGATGCCGTGAGGGCTGATTCTGTTACGCAGATGCAGATATTTATGAGCGACCTGCGCCGGAAGTATGGTGATAAAATAAACACAAAGACCTTAGAGGGGCAGATTAGGAAAAACTTTGCGCTTATTGACGCATGGAGCCGGGACAAGACCAATGAGGCCCTGGGGAAAATTTATGCAAGATACAACACCCCTCAGCCTTCAACTGTTACGAAAAGAGTGACGCCAAAAGATAAAAACGGCAAACAGCTGAGCGGTGAGCTATGGATGCAGAAAGTAACCCTGCGGAATAATCTTAATGAAGGACTTCTTGATGATGTGGTTTCTAAAAATGTCGGCCTTATAGATAAGGCGTTCAGAGACTATTTTGATTCAATGAGCACAGCCGTAAAAAACGGAGTACTTTCAGGCAAGGGGCATAAAGCCATTGCTGATGATCTGATGAAGATTACAGGAGTGCATGAATCGAAAGCGAAGTTCTGGGCACGCGACCAGGCTTCAAAGTTTTTCGGGGAGACAACAAGGCTGCGACAGAAAGAAGCCGGGATTCCGGGGTATATCTGGCGGTGTGTGGGTGATTCCCGGACAAGGGACACGCATATTGCTCTTGAGGGGACTTATCACGACTGGAACAAAGCCCCGATTATAGATGGCAGAGAGTGCCATGCAGGGATGGATTTCAACTGTCGATGTTACGCTGAGCCTGCTATGGGCCCTGAAGCTGCGGAGAGGGAATACAAAGGGCCTCTTGATGATAATTACTTTGAAAATATACGTCCGGGTACAGAACCAGCCAAATGGAGTGAAAAGGAAGGGATACGTCAGAGGTTGGTTATTGATGTCGCTAATCCGGTTTTAAAATCGCAGGTGGAAACTGCCATTGATGAGATTGAAAAAGTCCTTGGGATAGATCCTAAGATTATAAAAAAGGTGGTTACGGTTACGGAGATCCCGCCCGGGAGCCCCTCGGCTGGCGTGGACGGATTATTCTCTCCAAAGAGTACGGCCATACTCCTTAATCCTGATGCCGTTTGCCCGGAAGCGACATTTATGCATGAATTCATGCACTGGCTTGACATGAAAGTGCTTAAAGATTCCGCTGCTAAAGCTTCACTGCTTGAAGTAATAAAGGGAAGTTCAGCATATAAGAACATCACAAATGAACTGGCCAAAAAATCTTTAACAAAAGAGAAGCGAAACCGTCTTAAGTATTTACAGAGAGATGAAGAGCTTTTAGCGCGGGCTTTTGAACAGTATATTATTGATTATAAAGGGTTGAACGCACAGTTAAAAGACTCATTAACCGGCAAGAAAGCTAAGTCAAAATCAGGATATTGGCTTGACAGCGACATTAAAAAGATATATGTTTTCTTTGATGCCTTATTTATAAAAGCGGGACTGTTTAAATGAACGATGAAGAATTAAAACAAAAATACGATGATCTCTGGGACAGAATTGTTGATAACACAATCACCGAGGAAGAGGCAATCCAGGAGTACATGAAACTGGGTGATTCCCGTGAACTTGCCACAAAAGTTTACCGGGAAATCCGTGGTGAATCGATAAAGGCCAGTCGCGGCGGATGTATTGAATGACAAAACATCTTAACAGATACAGCCTCAACGAACTGGCAATAATCCGTATTCGCAAAAAGGATTCAGGGAAAACAGTGGAGTTTGCGGCAGACAATCTTCTCCAGGCTTCTGACGGCGATGAATTCAACGATATACGGATTTTAGAGGATTTCCAGAAACTGCAAAGTTCGATACAGCGGCTAAAAGAGAAAAAGGACTTTGAAATAGAATTTGATTTTGAAGAGTAAGAAAGCAGGATTAATATTTACTTTCCTCTAAAAAACTGATTATCTATGAAGCGGGACGAATCCCGCTTTTTTTATTTTCCAGTCGCAGTCTTTTTTTATCAATTCAAATCATTCCTGTTCAATCTCTCTCATCCACCACTTGCAACGAATGTCCCCGCTGTTTTATCTTCCCTCTGATATGACGAAAAAACAATTTGATACCGAATTCAGATATGACCGCGGGACAATAGAGATACTTGAGCGCGGGGACGGGTTTCTCCGAACAAGGGTCTCTATTGCCCGCGCCGGGGTTTTCCCCTATCTCACACCAACGGGTGAAATCCGCATGGAGGCGAAGCTCCCTGAGGATATATTTTCGGAGATAACAATCAGGTCTGCCAAAGGAGTACCCGTAACAGACGGGCACCCTCCGTATGCGGATAACAAGGGAATGGTTAATACAACCAACTGGCAGAAATATGTCAAGGGGGCGCTTGGAGACACCATTATCGTCAGAGACGGCCTGATGGAAGCCATGGAAACAATTTTTGACGCCGCTTTAATTGCTGACCTTGAGTGCGGGAACAAGGTTGAGACAAGTATCGGATTCAGGACTGTGGTTGACTATACGCCGGGTGAATTTGAAGGCCAGAGATATGACGCGAAGCAGACAGATATTATAATCAACCATGTGGCGCATGTAGAGAAAGGCCGGGCCGGTGAATCGGTGCGGGCGTATCTTGATTCGGCTGATGGCAAGTATGCAGTTCAGATAGATGACAATAAAACAACAAGGAGAGATTCAAAGATGGATTCCAAAATCATTGAAGGGATTAAGAAGTTTCTGGCGCTCCTGGGGATTACAACCGACGAGACGGCAGACAAGGCCGGAGCTGATGGTGAGAAACCGGATAAAGGCGCAGACAGCGAACCCGGAGCATCCGCGAATGAGCCTAAAGGCGATTCAGACAAGGAGCTTGAGGGGCTGAAAAAACTGGTGAAGGAACAGCAGGCGAAAATAGACGCTCTTGAGGCAGTGAATAAAAAACATAAGGATGCCCAGGTGAAGGCTGACGAAGAATCAAGGATTGATGAGGCCGTTAAAAAAAGGATGGGGCTCATTGACGCTGCAAAGTCCGTTGTACCTGACTTTAAACACGACGGGCTTTCTGACAGGGAGATTAAGCTCGCTGTTATCGGCAGGGTTTTGCCTTATGACAAGGCTGTCAAGACTGATGAGCTCGATGTTCTGTACATCGACGCGAGATTTGACGCGGCAATGTCGCTTGCGAAGGAAAAGGCTAACATAACAGGGGACACTGCACCCGAGGGCCGTATTGATGAAGCGGCTATTGAGAAGAAAAAGGCCGGAAGGCTAAACGTAATGGAGGAGATAAAATGACCATTCCAGAAGGCGGATTATATAACGAAGGGATAAGGGCTGCCGGGGAGATAGCGGAACATCTTCCGGATGAATATGTGCAGAGTTTTGCAGCTGAAGGCATTATCTCTTTTGGCCTTGGAGTTGCACGCGGTACAGATGACGCAGGCGTTAAGCTTATTTCGTCAGCAAGCGATGAATTTTTAGGCGTTGCTGCCAAATCTTTTGAGGCATCAAGCCTTGATGATGAAGCTTACGCCATAGGCGACGTGGTTGGCGTTGTGCGGAAAGGTATTGTTGTGGTTTATGTCGAGGAAGCCGTTGGTCCGGGAGACCCTGTACGTATAAGGCACACAGCGGGTGCAGACGAAGTTCAGGGAGCTTTCAGAACTACGGCAGACGCGGGGCAGACCGCTGTTGTAAGTAACGCAGAATGGCGGGGAACAACAACAGGCGCGGGCTTTGTACCGCTCTGGATAAGCGGCCCTCTTAAACTCACAGCAGACGCTTAATTAAAGGGATAAGGTGATAACTATATGTCAACAAGACAGGATGCAATTATAAGAAAAGAGGATCTGCTCGCCATAGAGAACGTCCTCTATGAAGTAAAAAAAGAGGAGCTGGTAGCGAGACAGTTTCTTCATGTGAACAACAGCTTCCCCATTTATGCCCAGGAGATTGGTTATGACTGGTACGACATGGCGGGTTCGGCCAAAATACTTGCCGCCGGAGCATCCGCAAAGGACGTGCCTTTTGTGGGGGAAAAAGGCGGACGCGAGACCATGAAGGTTTATTCTATCATTACCGGCATCAGGTACACCAAGGCTGAAAGGCTTGCAGTGCAGGCTAAATCAGCCTTGGGGAAAGGCTCTTCTGTGAGCCTTGATACAGTGAGGGTTGCGGCTGCAAGAAGGTTCATCGCAGAAACTGAAAACAGGCTTGTTTTCACCGGTGACGCGAAGCACGGCATCAAGGGTATCCTCAATATGACAGGGATTACCGTTGAAAACGTGGCAGTGGGGGCTACGGGCGCGGATGACGCGGCAAAAAGGCTCTGGGCAAACAAAACCCCGAAGGAGATATTAAAAGACCTCCTCACGGCTAAAACCACGGTTGAAAGCGGGAATATCTTCAAGGCGCGTGTGCTTGTTCTCGATTCGGCCCATTACAACAAACTCCTCCAGCCATACTCTGACCAGTCTCCAATGACTGTTCTTAAATGGCTCCAGAGTGAAGGGGCTTTTTTCGAGAAGATTATTGTCACAGGGCATATGTCCAGCACATACAACGGGCTTCCCGGTTCGGTTAACGCTTTCGCTGTTCTGGATAACAGCCCTGAAGTCATTGAACTGGCAATAATTGAAGATATTACCCTGGGTGAGCCGGTATATGACATAGTTGGCACATCCGAGCAGGCGGTTGAAGAGCGCACAGCGGGCTGTATTATCCGTCACCCGAAAGGGATTTATATAGGCAAAGGGATCTAACATGGCTGAGTCAACAGCAGCCTCTCTTCGTGAACTTCTGGGAGGGGTACCTGAGTTATCAGATGCCCGACTCCAGAAAGTTCTTATTTCCGCAGCGCGGAAAGTCAAGGCTGACGGCGTAGACGCGTCTCACGAAGCATTCGCAGACCTGCAGGAGTATTATGCTGCAGGGATTCTTGAAAGTACAGGCGAGGTTAAGGGTGCGCTTGCTTCAAAAGCGGTAGCTGATGTGAGCGAGAGCTACGCAAACAGCAAAGATGGGGGCTGGCTGAATCTTTATATAAGGGAACTGCGAAATATCACCGGGAGAAGGGGGTTTATCGCATGAAGAGATTATCTGGTTTTGCAATTATACTATGCGTTACACTGCTTATTTTCGCATTTTTCGCGGGGGTGTTCATGACATCAAAAGTCACATTTACCGAATTTTCGGACATAGAGAAAGAGATCGGGAAACTCGCAACAAAAAAGATTATTGTGGGGGTTGTTGCTGATGAAAATTCGCTTCTTGCAAAGTACGCGGCAGCCAATGAGTTCGGAGCAACCATAAAGCCCAAAAAGGGACAGTATATTTCAATACCGGTACACCCTGAAGCAAAAGGGAAAGCTCCCGGCGATTTTTCTGGCCTTAATTTTGTACCTGGCAAACATAAAGGCTATGCCTTTCTGGTACGGGGTAGCGGTCTGGCTGCCGAGAGGATGTTTATACTTAAAAGGTCTGTAAAGATACCTGAGCGGGCATTTATCCGCACTGCACTTGACAAGCGTGAAACGCAGGAAAAGGCGTATAACGTGGCCAGAGCCGCGCTTGAAAGGATACTTGGAGGTGGCGGAAGAGCTGAGGATCTCTGCAATGCCATAGGACAGTCAGTTACAGCAAGTATTAAAAACAATATTGCGTCAAACCTTGGCCATCCAAACTCGGAGCTTACAAGCAGCCTCAAAGGGGGAGGAAAAACTCTCATAGATTCCGGGGACTTGCTTAAATCAATCAATTACACGGTTGAAGGTTGAGGGATGAGAGCTTTTGCCGGGGAATACAGGACTGTCAGGGTTCACGTCCTTATTAAAGGAGGGCTTGTGGATGGAGAGAAAACCGATGATTCGTTTCAATCACCGGTTGATGAGAAGATGGTTCCTCGGCCAGTGACACTCACCCAGGAGAAACGCCTGCCTGAAGGGAAATATTCAGCAGGAGACATGAAGTTTTATGCTTTAGGCCCGCTTAAGTACAAAAGCGGTGATGTCATTGAATATGCGGGGATTAAATACCGCATTGGTGATTTCGGGATAAGGCCAGAAGGGGGCTTTGTATCATATATGGGTAAGAGGATATATGACCAGGCTTGAGAAGATAAAGGCTTTTATCAAAGCCCTTTCTGTTCACTTGAACATCAGGTTTGTCCGGAGCGAGCAGACTTTAGACAGGCCGGACTACCCTTTTATGTCTTACAAAATATTATCGAGCGAACCTGAACCGGCACAATGCATTATTGATGAATATGAGCCTGTTACAGGCAATGATACAGTATTACAAAAGACTTCGACCAGGGAGTCTGACCTGATTGTTTCTTTAAGCTTCATCGGCGGAGAGAAAGATTATCCGGCTTTATGGGCATTCGCTGAGGAGGCCCATGACTGGATAGATTCTCTCCCGGGAATTGAAGCGGCTGACGGGATAGGGATTGGAGTATCAGTGCAAAGCCCTGTTCAGGACAGGACTGTTTACCTTGAGACTGAGTATGAACATAAGTTTGGTTTTGATTTCAAGGTAAGGGACAGAAAAAGTAAAATAGAGGCTGTGGACGCAGTGGATCTCGCTGCAACCTTTGCCGACATTACTGAAATATAACGGAGGATTAACCGTGGCGGATTTAAATGACATTGTAATAAATATAACCATGCTCACAAAGGCGCTCAGCGTCAAGGGGTTCGGCCTCCCCCTTATTCTGGGGTCAAAAATTGACGGGGACGCCCTCCAGGGTGTTTATGGGGAATATGGGTCTTTGACAGAGATGATAGGTGCGGGATTTGAGACCTCAGACCCTGAGTATAAAATGGCAGCGCAGATGTTCTCGCAGTCTCCCTGTCCGGAAACCATTGCTGTTTATTGCAGAGACCCCGGAACAACCATAAGCGATGCCCTGGCAACACTTATTGCCAGCCATAATGACTGGTATGCGCTTCTCATCACAGAGAGAGACGCGGCGAGTCTTGCACTTGCGGGTGATTTTGCCCTGGCTAATGAAAAGATATTTTTCGGATGCAGCGCGTCAATTGCAGCCCTTACAGACAGGAACAATAACAGGGAGGCATACCTTATTCATGACAAGGCAACGGAATATCCGGAAGCGGCATGGGTGGGGATGTGTCTCCCTAAAAATATCGGCTCCATTACATGGAAATGGAAGGCACCTACGGGAGTTTCCGCTGCGGGTTTCAGTACAACTGAACTTAACCAGATAAGAAGCGGGAAAGGCCAGACATTCACAAAAAGGTCAGGGATTATTTATTCCAACGAAGGGATTACAACCGGCGGGGAATATATAGATAACATGATGGCCAGGGACTACGTCAAGGCCAGGCTGGGCGAAGCCCTTTTCAACCTGCAGGTGAAGAATGACAAGGTCCCCTTCGATAACAGCGGATTCGCGATGATTGAATTCACAATGAGAGAAGTCTTCAAGGACTGCGGAAAGAACGGCATAATTGCAAAGGTTACCACAGAAGATGATGCTGAATTATCTGATGAAGGTGAATACATGTACACAGTTACAGTTCCTGAAAGGGCTGATATTTCGGCAGTAAACAGGGCCGCAAGGACAATCCCGGGGATTGAGTTCTCTTTTACTGTAGCTGGTGCAGTTCACAAGATGACTGTTAACGGGACTATTGAAGTTTAAGGAGTAAAATATGAGTGGTGAATTATACGATCCGAAAAAAGTACAGCTTATAGTTAACGGGCTTGCCATTACAGGTTTTGCGGATGGAGATAAGATTAAAATCGAGCCCGTGACCAAAGAGGACATTAAAAGCGTTGTTGGTGTTGATGGCGATGTAAGTATGGCAAAGGTCAATGATGACAGACATACCGTCACCTTCACTCTTAAAGAGGAATCTCCAAGTAATAAAATGCTGGATGCTCTGAGAAAACTCCCTACGGGCTTTGCAGTTATGATAAAAAATAATTCTGCGGGTAAGTATATAGGGGGAGGAACAGGCTCCAGGGTATCTGAAAAGCCTGGTGTAACTTTCGGCGCTGAAGCTCCAAAGCGAGAGTGGAAGATACTTGTACCGAACTACTCAGGCCAGGCATTGCCTGAGTAAAAAAACATAATTCGAGGAGAGAGGTATGAAGAAAAATCCAGTAATCCTATCATCAGAGCAGGATGGAAAAATTATAAACATCCAGTTTATCGATGGCAGGAAGTATAAACTTCAGCATCCGGGGAACAGAACATACCTGGAATGGCAGAATGAGACTTTTGACATGGAAAAGGGCCTTGATACAGTGGATTTTTTTGACAAAGCCTTTGAGCACTGCGTTATTCCGGATGGGCACGATTTCAAGCCCACTATTGACAACGTAAAACCTGCGGAACTGGAGGTATGGCAGAAACTGCTGCGCCGGTTTTTGCGCGGGGATATTGCAGTTCCAGCAGCCGCAGAGAAAGAAAGATTCAAAAAAACACCTTCAGACAATCAGTCTTGAGGTTGAAAGGAACTGGCATTACTGGAGGCCTATTGCGCAAGGACTTGTTAAAATTGACAAGGAGGATTATGACCGCGAGGGGCCTCTGTTTTTGATGAAACTTAATGCTGCAATAAATTACAGGGCAAAGCTTGAAAATGAAGCCATAGAGAGAGCAAAACAGAGGGAGGAGAATGAGCGGTAAACCATTAAGAATGCTTGGCATTGAGATCGACCTTTCCGGCAAAAAGGCAAAGGACGATCTCGCTGAATGGAACCGCGAACTTCGTGCAGCGAAAGGATTCTCTGAGGATTTTACTGAGGGCGTTGATGATATGGCCAGGGAGATGATGGAGCATGCGAAAGCCATTGGGATATCCGGGGAGAAGCTAAAAGAGATACAAGAGATAACACGGAAAAATCGTGAAATTGATGATTTTGCAAAGAAATATGGTCTTCAGGCGAAGGTTATAAAAGAAGTCGGAGAGAAAGCTGCAGTTGCTGAAAAGAAAGTAGCAGGACTCAAAGGAGTCATGGGGGGGCTCGCAGCCATTGGTATTGGGACTGCCATTAAGAGTATTGGTGGCGAAATGCTCGACCTTGCAAGGCAGGCAGAACAGTCACAGATTCAGTTTGAGGTTATGCTTAAGAGTCCTGAGAAAGCAAAGGAAACCCTCAATATGCTTAAAGAATTCTCTGATGTGACACCATTTTCAGATACGGAAGCAATTGCGGCAGGTAAACAGCTAATAAACGCGAAAGTCCCGCTTGACCAGCTTAAACAAACACTGCTTGAGATTGGCGATGTTGCCGCAGGCTCAGGAGTTGCCTTTGGTGAACTGGCAGAGATTTATTCCAAAAATAAAATGTCAGGGCTTATCCAGCTTGAAGACGTCAACCAGCTTGCGGGGCGGGGCATCCCCATTATGGATGAACTCGCGAAAGTTATGGGGGTCGGCTCAGACCAGATTAGGAGCCTCACATCTTCCGGGGCGATAAAGTTTGAGCACCTGCGGCAGGCATTCGCCAATATGAGCAAAGAAGGGGGAACCTATTCAGGAATGATGGATAAACTCTCTTTAAGCGGCGCGGGACTTGCGTCAACTTTCGACAGTAAACTTGCAGCGATAAAAAGGACTATGGGGGGAGTGCTTGAAGAGGGGATGAAACCTCTTCTGACCGTCGGCATAAAATTTTTGGACTGGCTGTTAAAATCAGAAACCGCAATGGCGGTATTAAAAGCCTCGCTGTTTGTCATTATACCTGTTGTGGGTACACTGCTTGCGGCGGCTCTGTGGACGGCAGCGGCAGCAGCATGGGGCCTGATTGCGCCCCTCCTCCCAATCATTGGCATTGTTGCACTTGTCGGAGCCGCAATTCTCGGCCTGATACTGATTTTTGAAGACCTGTATGTTTTTTTCACCGGAGGAGATTCTGTCATAGGGGAATATTTCCAGCGGCTTAAATTGCAGTTTCTGCTTGTTAAGCTCTATGTTTACGGCATAATATCTGATGTTCTTGATTTCTTCAAATCTATACCGGATAAAGTAGTTTCATTTTTCAAATTAATTCCTGACCGGATAATGAGTGTCCTCTCTGGCATCAAAGAGAAGCTTAAAAATCTCATCCCGGCCCCGGTTATGAACCTGCTTGTTAAAACAGGTTTTCTCGAAGATAAAAAACAAGTACAGGCCCGTGCCAAAGGCGGTGACATTAATGCGGGTGATGAATATATCGTTGGTGAAAAAGGCCCTGAGCTTTTCAGGTCTGACCGTGCAGGTACAATAATTCCGAATCATGCTCTTGGGGGTGGCCGTAAAATCACAAACATAACACTGGCCCCTGTGTTTAATATAAGCGGCGTACCTGACCCCAAAGCTGTGACAAACCTTGTTATGAAAGACCTGGAAAACGTGCTGCCGCTTGTAGCAGCTGAACTTGGTTTCGGGTTAGACTGATGGGAATAATCTCTGATTTACTGAAAAGTGAAAAGCCTTGCATCTTCTCGGAGGTTACAGGGACAACAGTAATTCTCGGGCCTGTGACATCTGAATCTGAAAGCGGATCAATACAGATAACTGACAATGCAGTTGAAGACGGCACTGTAATCAGCGACCACATAAGCAAAGACCCTGAATCAGTTGATATCACAACATTTTTAAGCGACCAGAATGACCTCACAGCCAAAGCTGCAAATGCGGCAAAGTCTGCCCTTGGCTTTACAGTTGATACACTTAAAGTCAGGGAAAAGATGGAGCTCCTCAGGCTCTGGAGAGATGAAGGTGAGATAGTAACATATTCAGGGCCTGTGTTTTCAGGGCTACTCACAGACGGCTATGATATTACAGCGCAGAGCATGCTGATAACAAAGGTGGATGCTGGAAGAAGACAGGAGACAGGAAGCGGTATATCTGTGAATATCTCCCTCAGGAAGATTGTAATTGCTGAAGCTATGATGAAGAATTCGAAGCTCCCTACTGCGGCCAAAAAGATAACAAAAAAAGGGCAGACGCCTGTTAAAACTGAAACCGTAAAAGATGTTCCGAAATCCTCAGTAGCATATAGAATATTTAAGAGGTAATGATGGATATTTCGCTTAAATACATTCAGCTCACCCATGATGAACTCCCTGTCCAGAGGATTCTTGAGATTGACGGGGTGAACTACACATTTAACTTTGATTATAACTCGGTGGGTGACTTCTACACTTTCACTATACTCGATGAAAATGATACCCCGCTTTATGCGTCCAAACTGGTGTATTTAGGCAATTCCATGCAGGGGGTTGTACCAGGCTTATCATTGAAAAAGAAAATTGTTACTTTGAACCTGTCGGACGCGCTGAGCGAGATCCCGGCGATAGAACGCATAAGCAAAGATAATTTTGATAGCATGAGGATATGCATAATATGAGCACTCCTCTGTTTAAAAGATATTGTGAAATGAATATTAACGGGAGGGTACTCTCTGGCCCTCCTTTCAGGCTGGAGTTTGAAACTGAATTTTCTGTTAAATCATCAAATCAGACAACTGTCATGATATACAATCCATCAGATGAAACTGTTGAAGCATGCGAACGGAAAAAAAACGAATTCCCGAAAATCATTATTGATGCCGGGTATGAAGCTGATTTCGGGACTTGCGTTGCAGGCGAGATAATCAAGTTTGAGGTTAAGAACGGCAAGGACCGTATTCTTAAACTAACCATCACTGATAAAACATCGCTATGGCTTAATGCCAAGGTCAATAAATCCTGGAAAGGTTCCATTGATGCTAAAAGCGTAATTACACAGATTTTCTCTGAGTTCGGAATTACGCCCGGTAAATTAGACCTGGGTGTTGAAAAGATTTATTCACGCGGGGTGTCCTTCACAGGGATGCCCCTTTCATCTGCCATGAAGAAACTGGAGCAGGACACAAAGTCAGACTTCTTTTTTAAAAATGGCCAGGCATATTTCCTGAAGGAATCGGGATCGGTGGGCACAGCTTTTTACCTCTCTCCTGAGACAGGGCTTCTATCTGCTGAAAAATTCGAGGACACCCAGAAGTCAGGGAAAACTGCCAAAGGGTATAACGTGAGGTCGCTTTTTCTGTATCAGCTTGGAACAGGGAGCCTTGTTGAGCTGGATGGTAACCAGGCTCAGGGATTATTCAAAGTAATAAGCGGAAAGCATAAGTTTTCAACAAGGGATAACAGCATGTCTGAATTCAGGGTTATGAAAGTATGACAGGGGGATTAGTTAAGCTTTTCAACCAGTTCTGGAATAAACGGTCCAGAGATATAATTATCGGCTGTATCGCACGGATTGAATCTTTTGACAGAGAGAAGATGCGGGCGGATGTCCAGCCTCTTGTTGAGTACACTCCAGAAGGTTCCACCTCAGCAACCAGGTTTGCTGTTATAGGAGATATACCGGTTCAGTTTCTTTTCTCCGGAGGATACTATATCAGGCCGGATTATGTTAAAGGTGACCTGGTGTGGATTTCATACGCCACTTTCAGCATAGAGAACGGATTGAATAACAGCTTCGATGATTACGATGGGAGCGTTTTCTCCCGGGAGAATGCAAGCGTATCTCATGGGCTTGCGCATGAGAAATGGACGGCTCCGGCTGCGTTCAGTGATTCGGGGCTCCTTATCGGCCATAAGTCCGGCGGTGTAGCTTTGCAGATTACTGAATCGGACATTATCGGTAAAGGGTCAAAGATATCCTGGGACGGGATGTTTGAGATACTGAATGCTACAGAACCTGCTGTTTTAGGGAATACCCTGGTTGCAATAATGACAACATTCTGTGCATCCCTGGCAGCGATTGCTCCTGGTGATGTTGCTGAAAATGCTGCCGCATTGACTGCTATTAAAACCGCTGCAGCTGCTCTTCAGGGACAGCTTGAAACTATCAAAGCCCAGAAGGTAAAGATATCATGAAAACCTTTCAACTTGATGAAAATGGAGACAGGATTATAACCGGAGGCCGGGTTGCAATGATAACAGGCAAAGAATGCGTTGCTCAGAGGTTAAAGAATTCTATCCGCCTCGATAAAGGCTCATGGTTTCTTGATACTGACAAAGGTATAGAGTGGCCGGATATCCTCGGCTATAAATCCGTATCAACCAGGGTAATATATTCACGGGTTTTAAACATACTAAAGAGTGATTCTGAGGTTTCATCAGTGAACAGTATAGACATAACTGCAGACCGTTCAGAAAGGGCCTTATCTATTACATTTTCAGTGAATTCTATATATGGGGAGGTATCGGGGAAGGTATGAGGTATGGAGTAACATCAGCGGGATTTATCCGCAAATCATATAACACACTTCTTGCAGAAATGCAGGCGAAGGCACAGTCTGCAGAGTTCTTTGGCGAGACGATAGACCTCTCAGATGAAAGTCCAATCGGGGCAGAGATTAAACTTATGGCATGGGCATTGAGTAATCAATGGCAGCTTGCTGAGGATGTTTATTACTCCTTCGACATTGATGTTGCTGAGGGGGTCCCATTAAACAGGCTTACGAAGCTGGGTCTGGTCAACAGGAAGGATGAACAGCCTGCAGGGGGTTATCTCCGTTTTGCAGGAGATCCCTGGTCACCAGTGTCAAAGGGAACTCAGGCAGAAACGGAACAGGGAGTTATTTTTGAAACAACTGTTCAGGGAACGACTGACAGCGAAGGTGTAGTTTTAATCGCTGCTGAATGTCTCGTAGCCGGGGCTGCAGGGAATGTCGCGGCAGGGAGTATAAACAAAATTAAGACACCTGTTGCAGGAATCACATCGGTTACAAACCCATCAGGTTTTACCGGTGGCCGTTCTGCTGAGTCAGACTATGAACTTAAAGAGAGATATGAGTCAACACAGCTGGTTTCCGGTTCGGCACTGGAGGCCATTCGTGCGAAAGTGTTGAATATTTCTGGAGTAACACAGGCCATCGGTTATGAAAATGTTGAAAATTATGAAGATGCAAATGGTCTCCCTTCAGGAGCAATTGAATTGATAGTTTACGGTGGAGATGACGATACAATCGCGAAGACAATATTTACTCAGAAATCTGCAGGGATTAATACATTCGGTAACGTGTCGAGAACTGTTACGGATTCACAGGGGAAAAACCACACAATAAGGTTTTCGCGTCCGGAAGAAATTCAGGGATATATCAGGTATGTTTTATCAGTTAACTCGGAGTTTGATACTGAATATGAAGCAATCATCAAATCAGCGGCTGTTGAGTTTATTAACAACCTTGAAATTGCTTCAACGGCATATAGCTGGAAACTCTGCAGCTTATTACAGGGTGTGGAGGGGCTTGAAAATGTTCAGGCTTTCCTGGGGCTATCTTCCGGCTCTGTAACTCTGGATAAAATTGCTCCTGGCGTAAGGCAGATTCTGAAAACTACATTGGATAAAGTGGTTATAGCGTATGAGTAACATTGGTCTCATAGAAAAACTGCCTGACTCAATTTACAATATTGATTCCGGTTCCAACAACTACAAGGTCTGGAAACTTTTTTCCTACTTCATGGATGAACTCGATGGGGTTTTTGCCACATTGAAATTAATGACTGATATCAAAAGTAACTCAGGAACAGTACTCGATTTAATAGGCAAGATACTCCGTCAGAAGCGCCAGGGATGGGGTGATGATAAATACATCCAGTATTTGTTCGTGGCCGTGAGAAAATTTTATTGCTCCGGTTCGATTCCTGACTTGAATGAGATATGTCAGCTCCTCATTGAGGATGATTTTTATTATATCCGGGATATGAACGAACCGGAATTTAAAGATGCATTCTGGTTAGATGGGAACGTTTATCTATCCGGGGATGACTTTCTATCCGGAGAAGTAAATAATCCGGACGCTGTTTATTTAAACGGAGAAGAATACCTTGATGGAACATTTTATCTGTCCGGAGATATATGTCAGCCGCGTTTTTTTGAAGTCGTTGTTTCAAACACATTATCAAGCGATACAATTGCTTTTATCAACGAGATAATTAACTCCTGCAAAGGAGGAGGGATAAAATTCAGGATAAGGGAGGAGTAATGGCTAATCCAAATACGTTTAACGGCAACAAAATAACCGAATTCAAAGACGGGAATACACCGTCTACCGGCACTCTCGCACGTGGCTCATTTTTTAACAATGAATTCAATCGTCTTTATGAAGATGTAAATTTTCTGAAGTACGAAACCGATGATTTGCAGACAAAACACTCGGCTCTTGTAACAGGCGCGCCGGCAAACCTGGACACCCTGGCGGAGATAGCTGCTGCAATAAATAATGACCCCACATATCATGACACGGTTGATGCGGCCATTGCGGCTTCCGGGGCGAGTGTTCTGGCAGCTTATGAGGCAAGGTCTTTGATGTCGTTTTATAATATCTTTTCAAGGATTACCAAAAACGGAAGCAACAACCAGATAATTGTTCCGGCTTTTCGTGTTAATCTTAATGGTACAGGGTATTATAAATCAGCTTCCACTACTCTTGGCGTTGGCAATATTGACACCGGGGAGTCTTTTGTTTTTGGGACTGATTATTATGTATGGGCAGGGGTTCCTGCAAGCGGGCATGAGCCTGTTTTAAAACTGTCTGTTTCGTCCTCGTCTCCGACAGGGCTTACAAGTCCCAAGCTTATCGGCGGTTTCCATTACGGTAAAATAAGGAATTCAATCACAACTACTGATGTTTCTGACGGCATAGTTCCAAATTCATGCTGGGATTTAAATCACATGCCTAAATGTTACCTGCTGGGCCTGGCAGACCCAGCTAATTATCAGCTTGGTGGCATGGTTGAGGTTATACCCGGCAGCCTGTGGGTTGATATTTATCTTGCTTCTGCAGGTGTGGGTACCGGTTTCAACAGAAAAGTTCAATCCAAGATAAATGTTCTCCCTTTATCGGGAACAGAAGGACTGTGCTGGTTCGATTTTGTTCAGCGCGGTAAAAATTCAGGCAAAAGGCTCCTGACTTACCAGGAGTTTTGTGCGGCAGCGCTTGGCTCTCCACAGGGACGCGATGCGGATAATCTTCATGGATGGACAAGGACGTCCAATACTGCAAGGGTTAAAACAGGGGCTACGGTTGCAGGGGATGCTGATGCTAACTATATCCTCGGCTATAATACCAGTCTGCATAATGTCAGGGATTGCGTTGGCAACCTCTGGGAATGGCTGGCTAATATGAGTAATCGGCATGATTCAACAGCCTGGGCTTGGCAGAACGTCCTGGACGCCGGCGAGTTATCGTCTGATACTGATTTCGGAATGGCTTATTTACCGAATACTTATGGTGTGGTGGCATGGATTGCTGGCGGCTACTGGAGCTTTGGCGTGTGCGCTGGCTCCCGCGCGGTGAACGTGGACTGCTGCCCGTGGGGCGTGCACGTGGGCATTGGTGCGCGTTTCGCCTGTGACTCTCTGTAATCTGTAATCTGGAGGTCTGTTTTTATGCAAAATATGATATTGTACCAAAAGGTTTATGATTTCATGATTTATTTCTTTGCGATTGTGGACAGGTTCCCAAAGCACGAGAAATTTGCATTACAGTCCCAGATAAAAAATTCAGCATATAAGATGCTCAGGCTCACGATTGAAATTCAGAAGTCGAAACAAAAGCTTCGGCTGTTGTATGAATTCGACCAGGAGCTTGAGTTTTTGAAAACTCTTGTGGCATTCTCGAATGATAAAAAGCCCGCATGTTTATCAGCTCAATCGAGAAAAACTGCAAGTGAAAAGCTTATTGAAATAGGTAAAATTGCGGGCGGTCTTATAAAGAAATTTGGGGCGCAATCCTAACGAGGCGGCAACTGGAGCAATGGCGTGTGCGCTGGCTCCCGCGCGGTGAACGTGAACAACTACCCGTGGAACGTGAACGTGAACATTGGTGCGCGTTTCGCCTGTGACTCCGGGAGGAGTAAGATTATAAACTCAGAGCAGTTTATAACAGTGACAGAGAGTCAGGGAATGCGTCCCTGCGAAAGCTAAAAGAGGGAGGACAAATCGGCTGCGGCTGAGATGGTAAACAAAATGTTTGAGCAAATATACAGTTATGAAGCCTTATTAACAGCGTGGAAAAAGACTCAAAGGTTGAAACGGTATAGACAGGATGTTATAATGTTCAGGCGTTCTCTCGATGAGAACCTGATTATTATTCAGAATGAATTGATTTGGAAAACCTACAAGGTTTCAGATTATCATAATTACATAATTTATGAGCCGAAGAAACGCCTTATAAGTTCCCTGCCGCTGAGGGACAGGGTTGTACAGCACGCGCTTGTCGGAGTTATTGAGCCGGTAATCGACAAATATTTTATATATGATTCACATGCCTGTCGAAAAGGGCATGGCGTGAAGCTTGCTGTTGATAGATTTATTCATAACTCCAAATCGTCAAAATATTGCCTTAAATGCGACATCTCCTCGTACTTTTTTTCAATAAATCATGATATACTCATGGGCTTGTATCGTAAAAAGATTTTCTGCAAAGATACACTTTGGCTCATTGAAACCGTTGTCAGATCGGTTGATAATCCGGGCCTGCCTATCGGAAATTTATTATCACAACTCTCTGCAAATCTTTATCTGCATGAGCTGGATCGTTATTTAAAGCATGATTTAAAAATTAAAAAGTATATCAGGTATATGGACGATTTTGTCGTTTTCGGTGATGATTATAACGACCTAAACAACATTAAGACTTTGATTATTAACTTCGTAAGAGACAATCTCGCATTAACCCTTTCAGACCGCAAAAGTAAGATTTTAGAAACTCGCAAAGGCGTAGAGTTTTGCGGGTTCCGCTGTTATCCAACACATTGCACTGTAAAAAAGGACACAATGCTCAGGAATAAAAAAAGACTACTTCAGCTTTCAGAGGGGTTGAAGTCTGGCGAGGTTTCTCCGGAGGAATTTATTAATTCTATCAGTTCAATTCTCGGTCATTCTATGTATTCGAGAAATTATTCTTATCGCAAAATGCTCAATGATTACTTGAGTGAAAATACAGGAGGTAAAGATGTATTATGAAACAGATTCAAGCGGCAATTTAGTCAGAGCGTTACCGGGATATTATGACGGATATCATGCAGATCTTGCGGGCGCGGATACCACCGCATTAAGCGATACTCAGCGCGATTATCTGAGTATTGATTTAAGTCGAATTGTCCTGGTTGAAGATTCAGACCATAAGCTGTTTATGTGTAAAGCAGCCGCCATACAGGAGGTTTCTCAAAGATGCGTGGATGCAAATTATAAAATGCTTCCTCATTACAAGAGAGACAATATTTATTCAGGCACTCCGGCTGATGACGGGTATCCAAGTTATTTAAAAGGAACATCCGGCAAGCAGTCAATTGCAAAGCTGAATAAGGTGTACAGGGACATTGCAAATAACGCTATATCGGCCATTAAATCTGCTACCAGCGTTGAGGATGTAGCATTGATTGTTTCCTCAATCGTTATGCCGACAGAAAGCGAAATTGTCGCAATGATTAAGCAGTAACATAGATATCAGAGAGGTTTTCAAGGATTTTCGGATAGTCCCGGTAAAATTGAATTATTCGGTTGGAAAGAAAAAGGCCACTGGTGAAGAATTGATTATTATGAAAGCCTCTTGAAAAAGGGGCTTTTTTTCAACTTAACTGCGCATTTTGCGGTTGATTTTCGCACGCAAACATCATCTCTTCTTCTGCATAACTTAAATGACCATACATATTCTTACGAGCAAGCTCTGAGTCCCTTGCCTTAATTGCTTCATATATTGACTTATGCTGCCTAAAGAGTATATCCTGATTGCCTT